>Ga0116156_10000272_pt1 | contig 58180 bp, 54 predicted proteins | sample AD_UKC045_MetaG_FD_89891 | JGI IMG/M metagenome (GOLD analysis project Ga0116156, IMG submission 89891) | Active sludge microbial communities of municipal wastewater-treating anaerobic digesters from USA - AD_UKC045_MetaG | ecosystem: Engineered > Bioreactor > Anaerobic > Digestate | place: USA...
CCCGAGGCCCGTGCCGCCACGCCGGACCTTTGCAACAACATCCAGGTGCAAGGACGTCTCCCGGACCTCCCTCATGTTGGTGCGGGGGCAGTATCAGCGAGGTTGAGGGGGTGTAGGACGGCTGTCCCCCAACTATTTCGCACGTGGTTGAAAGTGTTGGGATGTTTCTGCGCGAGACGCGGAAAGTATGCGGGATCTATTGGAACCTCAGGTTGTCATCCCGGAAGCGCATAGCGCTATCCGGGATGACAAACGGTGGGGCTTACATAGGGCGGGACAAGCCGCCCCTGGGTCCCGACTTGCGTCGGGATGAGCGGGACAATGAATGTGTGGTGGTGGGTGGGGATGAATGGTGCATCGTTGATGCACCCTACGGCGGTGGTGGCGTTTACTCGGCGCACTTCATGCGTTCGCCTTCGGGGAGGGCGCTCATGCCGGTGGCGCGCCAGCCGTCTTCGAAGCGGTGGACTTTGTAGATGGAGGTGCGGTCTTTGGGCGGCATGGCGGAGCCGTCGGTTTTCAGGCGGGTGAAGCGCAACTCCACCTGGCCGTTGTCGGCGTCGATGACGCAGCCGGTGATGCCGTGGATGTCGGAGCGGTCGTAGCCTTCGGCTTTCAGGCGATCGAATTCGGCTTGCAGGCCGGCGACGGTGGCCCAGCGGTGGGTGGGTTCGAGGCGGTAGAAGTCGCGGACGATGAGGGCGGCGTCGTGCGCGTTCCACGCCTTCAGGTATTCGGACATGAAGTATTCCATGTCGCCCTTGAGATCCTGCGCGTGAGCGGGCGCTTGCAGCGCGATTGCGGCGGCGGCAGCGAAGACAAGGCGCGACAGCTTCATGAGAACACTACCTTCAAGCGTTTTTGGCCCTAGAGCTTGTTGTCCTGGTCGGTCGCGGGATCTTCGGGAGCGACGACAGAGAAGGTGCCTGTGACCGGATTGCGCCAGTGCAGTTCACCCCGACCGATGGAGAACCATGCGCCGTTGAGCTTCAGCTCGCCACTCTCATGCGCAGCGCGCACGAAAGGGAAGCTCAGCATGTTGTGGATCGACTGGCCGACGGCGCCGTGTTCGACGGCCTCCTGCCAGTTGGCGCGCGGGATGGTTTCGTCGCGCAGCACCGCGTCGCGCGCATCGGCGGCGATTTCGACCCAGGGCGCGATGAAGCGTCCAACCGGGCGATCCGCGGCGGCGGCGAGGGAGGCGGCGATACCGCCGCAACCGCCATGGCCCATGACCACGATCTGCTTCACTTTCAAATGGCGGACGGCGAATTCGAGCGCGGCGGAGACGCCGTGCAGGCCGCCGGATTCGTCATAGGGTGGCACGAGGGCGGCGACGTTGCGCACGGTGAACAATTCACCGGGGGCGGCGTCGAAGATCATGGCGGGGTCGGCGCGGCTGTCGGCGCAGGCGATGATCATGGTCGCCGGCTCCTGTCCGTCGCGCAGGCGGCGGAAGAGGTCACGGGCCTCGCGATAGCGATTGGCGCGGAAACGGCGGTAGCCGTTGATCAGATCCTGGGCGTCGTCTGCGAATTCGATCATCGTGGCGTGTCGCTAGCGAAGATCGGAGGCGGTGGCAAACACTCTCGGCTTCCCAGGGAATTGACTTGAGACGGGGGATTGGCTGACAAGGTACGAACAGTTCCGTTAGACCTCCCAGTTAGACCTCGACGTTCGCTGCATTGCCGAGGCCACCATGGCTGAAGACGACGAGATTCAGGGTTCAGACGCAGCTGACGAAGGCGAGAAACGCCGCGTCGGGCCACGGCGCAGCGAAGCGTCGACGAATGCTGTGCTGGTAGCGGCCTATACCGAATTGTCGGAGCATGGCTGGCGTGGGTTCTCCGTGGACCGCGTGGCGAAGAATGCGAAGGCTTCCAAGCAGACGATCTATCGCTGGTGGAAGTCGGCGGCGTGTCTGGCGGTGGATGCGGCGCTGGCGACGCTGACGGCCAAGCCTGCGCCAGTGGCGGCCAATGCCGATGTGCGGGACAAGATCGCGGCGCTGATCGAGCCGATGCTGGTGGCGGTGCGGACGAACAATGGCGCGCATGCATGGCGCGGGGCGCTGCTGGCGGCGGCGGATGACAGCGAGGCGGGGGAGACGTTCCGCGGCTGGTTCTCGGAGAGCGTGAAGGTGCCGCTTCGCCATATTCTGGCGGCGGAGGCGTTGAAGGGGACGGTGCGGCGCGACTGGGATATCGATCTGGCGACCGAGTTGTTGTTCGGGCCGATCTGGCATCGGCTGATTGCGATGCGCGGGCCGGTGCCGGAGGCGTATTCGCGGCGGCTGGTGGAGAGCGTGCTGAAGGCTTTAGCCCAGTAGGGGGCGCAGTAGCCGTGCAGCTACCGGATGTTGCGAAACGTTTGCAGCAATCACGGCTAGACAGTGCGGCGCAAGTGAAGAACGATGTGCGACAGTTCGTCGGGTATCGACGGTTGCATTTGCCGGCGTACGCGCTGGCCGCGATGTGCGAGCAACCCGGCCGCAGTTGCGTTCACATCAATTCCGCACGGAGCGAAGATGAGCAGCTTCAAGATCAACGGGAAGGCAATCACCGTCGATGCTGACGATGATACGCCATTGTTGTGGGTGATCCGTGACGAGGTGGGGCTGACGGGCACCAAGTTCGGGTGCGGCATCGGTATGTGCGGCGCATGTACGGTGCATATCGGCGGCAGGGCGACGCGTTCGTGCATCATGCCGGTGAGCGCGGTTGAAGGCGCGGAGATCACCACGATCGAGGGGCTTGATCCGAAGGGCGAGCATCCGGTGCAGAAGGCGTGGCAGGATCTGCAGGTGCCGCAGTGCGGCTACTGCCAGTCGGGCCAGATCATGCAGGCGGCGGCGGTGCTGAAGGACAATCCGAATATCTCTGACGCGGACATCGACGCGCAGATGACGGGCAATCTGTGCCGCTGCATGACGTACACGCGGATCAAGGCTGCGGTCCGGCAGGCTGCCAACGCGATGAAGGGAGGCTGATCATGGATACGCCAGCTAACATTCCCGTTCTCAGCCGCCGTGGCTTCCTGATCGCTGCTGCGGGTTCGGGCGTCGCCTTCTCGTTCCTGACTGCGTGCACGCCGGAGGAGGCTGCATCGACGGCTGCCGCGTATGAGCCGACGCAATGGTATGCGATCGACAATGCGGGCATCGTGACGGTGAACGTCATCCGCGCGGAGATGGGCCAGCATGTCGGCACTTCGCTGGCGCGCATTCTCGCGGACGAGCTTGAAGCGCCGTGGGAGAATGTGCGGGTCCGCCACGTCGACAGCGATCCGAAGTGGGGGCTGATGGTGACGGGCGGATCGTGGTCCGTCTGGCAGACCTATCCGCTCTACAGCCAGGCGGGCGCGGCGGGGCGTGCTGCGCTGATCGAAGCCGGAGCTGCGGCGCTGGGTGTTGATCCGGCGAGCTGCAAGGCGGTGAATGGCGAGATCGTCTCGGGCGGCAAGAAGATTTCCTACAAGGACATCGTGCGGAAGGGCGGGCTCGCCAAGACGTACACGCCGGAGGAGCTTGGCAAGATTGCGCTGAAGCCGGTGGCCGAGCGCAAGCTGATCGGCAAGCCGGTGACGTCGCTCGATATTGTCGAGAAGACGAATGGCGCGGCGGTGTTCGGCATCGATGCGAAAGTGGAGGGGATGGTCTATGGCCGCCCCGTGCTTCCGCCGACGCGCAATGGCTCGAAGGCCAACAGCGTGGATGACAGCGCTGCGAAGGGCGTGAAGGGTTATCTGCAGAGCGTGATTCTGGACGATCCGTCGAACACCGTGCCGGGCTGGGTGATGGTGATCGCGGAGACCTATCCGGCGGCGAAGAAGGCGGCGGATCTGGTCAAGGTCGACTGGACGCCGGGGCCGACGGCGAATGTTTCCGAGAAGGACATTCAGGCCAATGCGACCAAGCTGATCGCGAAGGCTGATGCAGGCTCCGTGCTTCCGACTGGCAACACCGATACGTCGGCGGCTTTCCGTGCGGCCGCTTCGAGCATCGAGGCGACGTATACGACGGCGACGGCGCTGCACTTCCAGATGGAGCCGGTGAATGCGCTGGCCTTCCAGAAGGATGGCAAGTGGGAGATCCATACCGGCAACCAGTGGCAGAGCCTTGTGCTGCCGTGGCTGGCGACGGCGCTGGCTGTGCCGGAGACCGACATCGTCATGCGCACCTATCGTCTGGGCGGGGGCTTTGGTCGGCGCCTCAACGGCGATTATGCGGTTGGCGCCGCGCTGGCGTCGAAGGCTGTCGGCAAGCCGGTGAAGATGATCCTGACGCGCGAGGACGACACGAAGTTCGACAGCGTGCGATCCCCGTCGGTGCAGAAGATGCGCATGGCGTTCGACAAGGCCGGCGCCGTGACCGGCATGGAGCAGCATGTTGCTTGCGGCTGGCCGACCGAGATCATGGCGCCATTCTTCATGCCCAAGGGCGAGAAGGATGTGCCTTTCGATCCGTTCGCGATCAGTGGCGCAAACCACTGGTACACGGTGGGCTCGCACAAGGTTCGCGCGATCTCGAACGATCTGGCGAATGCGACGTTCCGGCCGGGCTGGCTGCGGTCGGTTGGGCCGGGCTTCACCAACTGGGCGCTGGAAAGCTTCATGGATGAAGCGGCGCACAAGCTGAAAATGGACCCGGTGGCGTTCCGCCTGAAGCTGCTGACCGCAGAGGGCGCGAATGCCGGGTCGGCGCCGAACGCTGTCGGCGGCGCGTTGCGTCAGGCCAATGTCGTGAAGCTCGCAGCCGAGAAGGCAGGGTGGGGCGGGCAATTGCCGGATGGCACGGGGTTGGGCCTTGCAACGTCGTTCGGCCAGGAGCGGGACATGCCGACCTGGGTTGCGTGCGTCGCGCGGGTCAACGTCAATCGCGACACGGGCGCGGTGAAGGTCGAGAAGCTGACGCTGGTGGCGGATGCGGGAACGATCGTCGATCCTGATGGCGCGCTGTCGCAGATGCAGGGCGCGTCGTTGTGGGGGCTATCGCTGGCGCTGCACGAAGGCACGGAGTTCGAGAAGGGCAATGTGAAGGCGATGAACCTCGGCGCCTACACGCCGTTGCGCCTTGCCGATACGCCTGAGCTCGACATCACTTTCGTGGACAGCGCGGAGGCTCCGGTGGGTCTGGGCGAACCGGCGACGACGGTTGTGGGGCCTGCGATCGGCAACGCCATCTTCAATGCGGTCGGCGCCCGCCTGCGTCATATCCCGATCACGGCGGCGGCTGTGAAAGCTGCGATCTAGCCTGGGTCGGTACGTTCAAGACGGGCGGCGGGGCAACCTGCCGCCCGTTCCATGAAGGGGGCTCGGTCGCAAAGCCGACGCTGCGACGACATGTGCGGACGTGATCCGGGCGCTGATACAGATGTGTCATGTAGCGGACCTACAAACTGCGGCGTGTAATTGCAGGCGGCTCGGATATGTCGGTTCGGATCAGTTTTGTTTTGCCGGTGGTGCTGGCGCTTGCTGCGTGTGCGACGGGGCCGGAGCAGCAGGGCGAGGCGGGCCGTGCGTGGCTGGCGGGGGATCACCACGTTCACAGCAAATACAGCGTTGGATGGAAGCCTGATCCGGCCAATCCGAATACTCCGCCGGAGCCGATCATTGCGGGCGATGCGATCTACGACATCACGGTCAACGCGTTGATGGCGCGCGAGCATGGGCTGTCGTGGATGGTGGCGACGGACCATGGCGGGCCGAACCATTCGAAGCTCACCTACGAGAAGGCGTATCCCGACCTGCAGATCGCGCGCGAGCAGGTGGCGGACCTGATCCAGTTCTACGGCATGGAGTTCGATACGCCGGGGGCGGATCATTCGAGCATGATCATCCCGCACACGGCGCAGGAGCGCGAGGCGCTGCGCGATATCGAGTCGAAGTTCTCGAAGCGCGAGCCGTGGCCGGCTGATCCGAGCTGGAACACCGAGCCGAGGATGATCGACGCGCTGAACTATATGCGCGGGATCGATGCGCCGCCGGTGGTGATTGCGAACCATCCTTCGCGGTCGGCGCCGACGCCGGGTGGGTATGGACAGGATACGCCGGCGGAGCTGCGCGGGTGGAACAACACGGCGCCGAATGTTGCGATCGGCATGGAGGGCGCGCCGGGGCACCAGGCGGGCGCGATCAATCCGGATGGGTCGAATGATCCGAAGGGCGAGCGTGGCGGATATGACGACGCGCCGACCATGGGCGGGTTCGATGCGATGACGGCGAAGGTCGGCGGCTTCTGGGATTCGATGCTGGGCGAGGGGCGGCGCTGGTGGGTGACGTCGACGTCGGACTCGCACCGGCACTGGAAGGATGGCGGGAACGACTTCTGGCCGGGCGAATACTCGAAGACCTATGTTTACGCACACAAGGACTATGACGATGTGCTGGCGGGCCTGCGCGCCGGGCGCATCTTCGTGACGACGGGCGATCTGATCAGCGAGCTGGATGTCACCGCGAAGGTTGGCGGCGCTTCGGCGGCGATTGGCGGCGAGCTGTCGCTGGGCGCGGCGCGGGATGTGACGGTGATGATCCGGGTGCGTGATCCGGCGGGGCAGAACCATGGCGGTAAGTCGCCGGAGGTTGCGCGGATCGACCTGATCGCGGGCGATGTCACCGGGCCGCTGGCTGATCCGACGGTGGATCGCAATCCGTCGACGCGGGTGGTGAAGCGGTTTACCGCGGCGGACTGGAAGCGGGATGGCGAGGTGATCACGCTGACCTACGTGCTGAAGGGTGTCAGCGCGTCGAGCTATATCCGCGTGCGGGGCACGAACACGGATGAGCTGGAGCCGACGCTTGACCCGCTGGGCGAGGACCCGTGGAGCGATCTGTGGTTCTATTCGAACCCGATCTTCCTGAAGGGGCGGTAGTTCGCGGAATCGGGAGCCTGGGTTGGCATCCCGGGCGAAGCGAAGCGCAGACCCGGGAACCATTGATATGCTATCGTGCTCTCACCATGGGCCCCGCATAGCGCTGCGCGCTTCCGGGATGACAAGCAGTGGGTGTGGCCCCTGGGTTCCTGCTTTCGCAGGAATGACGAGGGTGGGGCTCGGTAGTGGCCCGGCGCTTAACCCCTCGACAGGGCCGGTTTTCGCGCCTATATGCGCCCTCGAACTAGTTCTCACATCGAAGCGGCGGCCCCGGGAACTGGGCCGCCGCTTCGCGTTTGGGCTAGAAAAAACGATTATAAATCAACTGCGTACCTAAGGATTTTGCCGCTTCATGCGGGCTCAGAGCGAACTTGAAATACGTATTCTCGACATGATCGAGCCCGTGGCGACCAGCCTCGGCCTCGAGATCGTGCGCCTGCGCGTGACGGGTTCGCAGACGCCGACCCTGCAGATCATGGCGGAACTGCCGGATGGCACGATGACGGTGGCGCGCTGCGCGAAGCTGTCGCGTGCGATTTCGCCGATCCTGGAGACGGAAGATCCGATCAAGAGCGAATACCATCTCGAAGTGTCCTCGCCGGGCATCGACCGGCCGCTGACCCGCGTTGGCGATTTCGCCAAGTGGATCGGGCACGAGATCCGGGTCGAGCTGGGCGCGCCGACCGTGGATGGCCGCAAGCGTTTCAACGGCACGATCGTCAGCGAAGTGGACGGCGTGGTCGAGCTGGACCTGAAGGATGGCGGAAGCGCCAAGCTGAACGTCGCCGACATGACGCGGGCGGTGATGGTGCTGACCGACAAGCTGATCCAGGCCGCACGCGCCAAGGGTCAGGCGCCGGTCGAAGGCGCCGACGAGGAAGATGACGAAGACGATCTCGAACTGCTCGGCGAAGAGCTGGGTGAAGATTTCGACGATGTCGACGTTGATGAAGATGAAGAGTTCGACGGCGAGGATGAAGACCTCGACGAAGACGAAGACGAGAGGAAGTAGGGAAAATGGCAACCGGAGCTGTTTCAGCCAACAGGCTGGAGATCCTGCAGATCGCAAACGCGGTCGCGGCGGAGAAAAACATCGACAAGCGCATCGTGCTTGAGGCGATGGAAGAGGCGATCCAGAAAGCCGCGCGCTCGCGCTACGGCCTGGAACACGACATCCGCGCGGAGATCAATCCGGATAGCGGCGAAACCCGCCTGTGGCGCGTGCAGACGGTTGTCGAGACGGTCGAGAACCCTGTTACGCAGCTGACGCTGGCTGAAGGCAAGAAGATGGATGCCGACGCCGAGATCGGCAACGAATTCCGCGAAGAACTGCCGCCGTTCGAATTCGGCCGCGTTGCAGCGCAGACTGCGAAACAGGTCATCACGGGCAAGGTTCGTGAAGCCGAACGTCACCGCCAGTACAACGACTTCAAGGACCGCGTTGGCGAGATCATCAACGGCACGGTGAAGCGCGTCGAGTACGGCCATGTGATCGTCGACCTCGGCAAGGCAGAAGGCGTGATCCGCCGCAATGACGGCATTCCGCGCGAGAACTTCAACACGGGCGACCGCGTGCGTTCGTACCTCTACAAGGTGTCGTCGGAAGCCAAGGGCCCGCAGATCTTCCTGTCGCGTTCGCACCCGAGCTTCATGATCGCGCTGTTCGCCCAGGAAGTTCCTGAAGTTTATGAAGGCGTGATCGAGATCAAGGCCTGCGCCCGTGACCCGGGTTCGCGCGCCAAGATCGGCGTTTATAGCCATGACGGTTCGATCGACCCGGTCGGCGCGTGCGTTGGTATGCGCGGCGCCCGCGTGCAGGCGGTTGTGTCGGAACTCGGCGGCGAGAAGATTGATATCATCCCGTGGTCGGGCGACGACGCGACGTTCATCGTCAACGCGCTGCAGCCGGCTGAAGTCTCCAAGGTTGTGATCGACGAGGAAGAAGGCCGCGTTGAAGTGGTCGTGGAAGAGAGCCAGTTCCCGCTGGCGATCGGCCGCCGCGGCCAGAACGTGCGCCTCGCTTCGCAGCTCACCGGCTGGCAGATCGACCTGATGACGGAGTCGGCTGACTCCGAACGTCGTCAGCGCGAGTTCAAGGAGCGTACCGACCTGTTCCAGAAAGCTCTGGATGCCGACGAGACGCTGGCCCAGCTGCTGGCTTCGGAAGGCTTCGAGACCGTGGAAGAGATCGCCTATGTCGAGATCGATGGCCTCGCCTCGATCGAAGGCTTCGACGAGGAAGTCGCGGGCGAGCTGCAGGAGCGTGCGCGCGAATACCTCGAGAAGCTGACGGCCGAGCTGGTCGCCAAGCGCAAGGAACTGGGCGTGACCGACGAGGTTGCGGACATGGAAGGCGTGACGCCGCAGATGGCCGTGAAGTTCGGCGAGAACGACGTCAAGACGATCGACGATCTCGCGGGCCTCGTGCCGGACGATCTGGTCGGCTGGAAAGAGCCGGGTCCGGATGGCAAGCCGAAATTCGTTCCGGGCCTGCTGGTCAAGGGCGAGATGAGTCGCGAAGACGCGGAACTGTTCATCCTGAAGGCGCGCGTTGCGGCTGGCTGGGTTGAGCCGGAAGCGCTGGAAGCAGCGCTGGCGGCGCGTGCAGCTGCTCTGGATGCGGAAGAAGCCGAGCTCAATGCGGCTGAGACGACAGCGGACACGGCCCGTAGCCGTGGCGACGAACTCTTCAATCTGAAGGGGGCGAATGCCTCAAGCGACCAGTGATGGCCAACTGAGCGGCATTGAAGAAGCCGAAACCGACGCGGGTCCGCCCCGCGCCGGCAAGGCGGGTGCGCGTGATCCTGAGCGCCGTTGCATCGTAACGATGGAGCGGCGCGAACAGGGCGATCTGATCCGATTCGTGTTGGCGCCGGACGGGCAGGTGACGCCCGATCTGGCGGCCAAGCTGCCGGGGCGGGGCGCCTGGGTGACGGCGTCGCGCGAGGCGATCGACCTTGCCGTGAAGAAGGGCGCTTTCCACCGGGCTTTCAAAAAGCAGGTAAAAGCGGCGCCGGATCTGGCTACCCAGACTGAGCAGTTGCTGGTGAAGCGAAATCTTGACCAGCTGGGCATGGTAAAGCGGGCCGGCGATCTCATATTGGGCTTTGAACAGGTTCGCGAGGAAGTGCGCAAAGACGCGCCGGCCTTCGTGATCGAGGCTTCCGACGGCTCGGAGGACCAGCGCGGCAAGGTGCTCGCCCTGGTCCGGGGGCTCTACACGCCCGAGCCCGACGAGACGGGTAAAATACCCGGAAACCTAGAACTTCCGCCTGTCATCGGGTGTTTTACGGCCGATGAATTGGGCATGGCCTTGGGGCGTGAGCGTGTGATACACGCTTGCGTCAAATATGGCCGTATAGCGCATGCCTGGATGGGGGAGCTGAAAAGGCTTTCCGGGTTCCGGGCCGTATGGTTGCCGGGTTGGCAACCTCGCAGTGCTACGGGGCGACAGAATAGTGACGACACCCAGGCCCGTGTTTCCGGGGGCGATCCTCCGGACTAGCTGGCTTGAACGACGCCCCCCGGGGTGACTTAGCGACTCCCGGCTTTGCCGGACCCAATCGAAAATCTGTAACGAAGAGACTGATTTGAGCGACACCAACAACACGGACAACTCTGGACGCCGCCCGCTTACGCTGAAGCGGTCGGACTCTGGCACCGTGAAGCAGAGCTTCTCCCACGGCCGTTCCAAACAGGTCGTGGTCGAGACGAAGAAAAAACGCGTGGTGGTGACGCCCGGCGAAAAGCCGAAGGTGGTCAAGCCTGCCGAGCCTGAGAAGCCCGCGACGGCTGCAACAGCCGCCGCTCCTGCTGAGGCCGCGCCGAAGCTGACGGCTGCCCAGGAGGCGCTGCAGAAGTCGTCTCTCTCGCAAGCCGAACTCAAGGCGCGCCAGGCAGCGATCAGCGCAGCTCGCGCGGATCAGGAACGCCGCAAGGCCGAACAGGAAGCCGTCGAAGAGGCGAACCGCCGCCGTCAGGAAGAGGCCAAGCGTCTCGCTGAAGAAGAAACGCGCCGGGCCGAAGCTGCGGCGCGTGGCGATGTCGCGCCGGTTATTCCGGACGATGAAGCGGAAGAACGTGGAAGCCGTGGTGGACGTGGTGGCGGCGCTGGCCGCGACGGCGGTCGCGATAGCGGCCGCAGCGATCCGCGTGGCGCTCCGCCGCGCACGGGCGCAACAAGCTTCAGCGGTGACCGCTTCAACAGCGATCGTGCGGCTCCGCCGCGTGGTCCGGGCGGCGCTGTGCGCGTGCGCCCCGATGGCGATCGTCCGCGTGGTCCAGGTGGCCCTGGCCGTGGTCCGGGTGGACCTGGCGGCGCAGGCCCGCGTCCGGGTGGTTTCAGCGGCGACCGTGGTCCGCCGCGTCCGGGCGGTCCCGGTGGTGCAGGCCGTGGTCCCGGTGGACCTGGGCCGCGTGGTCCAGGTGGTGGTCCGCGTCCTCTGGCGCCGCTCGATCCCGATGAACTGACACCGCTGAGCGAACTCGGCGGTCGCGTCAAACGCGTGAAGCCGGCGGGCGACGATGCTCCCGGCGGCGCTGACCGTCCGGCCCGCAAGGATGAGCCCAAGCGCCGTCAGGGCAGGCTGACTGTTTCGGCCGCGCTCGGCGACGATGATGAGAAGCAGCGTTCCTACGCCGCCGTGAAACGCGCCCGCGAACGCGAGCGTGAACGTCGCCTCAAGATGGCTGGCGGCGGCAGCGAGAAAGTTTCGCGCGAAGTCATCCTGCCGGAATCGATCACGGTTGCCGATCTGGCCAACCGCATGAGCGAGCGTCAGGCCGACGTCGTGAAATTCATGATGCAGCAGGGCGAACTCGTGCGCTCGACCGACGTGCTGGATGCGGATACCGCCCAGCTCATCGTCGAGGAATTCGGCCACACCGTGAAACGCGTGGCGGAATCGGACGTCGAGATCGGCCTCGAAGGCCATGAGGATATCGACGACCATCTCGAGCCGCGTCCGCCGGTCGTGACCGTCATGGGTCACGTCGACCACGGCAAGACGTCGCTTCTTGATGCTCTCCGTCAAACTGACGTCGTGTCGGGCGAAGCGGGCGGCATCACGCAGCACATCGGCGCCTATCAGGTTCAGCTCAAGTCCGGCGAGAAGATCACCTTCCTCGACACGCCGGGCCACGCGGCCTTCTCGTCCATGCGCGCCCGCGGCGCGAACGCCACCGACATCGTCATCCTCGTGGTGGCGGCGGACGATGGCGTGATGCCGCAGACGATCGAGGCGATCCACCATGCGAAAGCGGCCAACGCGCCGATCATCGTGGCGGTCAACAAGATCGACAAGCATGACGCCAAGCCGGAAAACGTGCTGACGCAGCTTCTGCAATACGACGTGCAGGTCGAAGCGATGGGCGGCCAGACGCCGGCCGTGTTCGTCTCGGCGCTGAAGAAGACAGGTCTCGACGAGCTTACGGCTACGATTTCGGCGCTTGCCGAGATTCTCGAACTCAAGGCCAACCCTGATCGCGACGCCGATGGCGTGGTTATCGAATCCAAGCTCGACAAGGGCCGGGGTTCGGTCGCGACGGTGCTGGTCAAGCGCGGTACGCTGAAGCGTGGCGACATCGTTGTCGCCGGCGGTCAGTGGGGCCGTGTGAAGGCGCTCAACAACGAGCGCGGCCAGACCGTTGATGCAGCTGGACCGGCAACGCCGATCGAAATCCTCGGCCTCGATGGCGCGCCCGATCCGGGCGATCAGGTCGTGGTCGTCGATAGCGAAGCTCGCGCCCGTGAGATCACCGATTACCGTCTGCGCACCAAGCGCAACAAGACGGGCCCGGCAACGCGGGGCGGTACTTCGCTCGACCAGATGCTGGCGCGTCTCAAGGAAGGCGGCGGGGCAGCCGGTGGCGGCCTCAAGGAAGCTGTGTTCCTGGTCAAGGGCGACGTGCAGGGTTCGGTGGAAGCGATCACGCAATCGCTCGAGAAGCTGTCGACCGACGAAGTCCGCGCGCGTGTCGTGCTGGGCGCCGTTGGCGGTATCTCGGAGAGCGACGTGCAGCTGGCTATCTCGGCCAACGCTCCGATCATCGCGTTCAACGTCCGCGCCAACAAGCAGGCGCGCGATCTGGCTGAGCGTGAAGGCGTCGAGATCCGCTACTACTCGATCATCTACAACCTGATCGACGATGTGAAGAACACGCTGTCGGGCATGCTGGCGCCGGAACGTCGCGAGACCTTCCTGGGCTACGCAGAGATCCTGCAGATCTTCAACATCTCGAAAGCGGGCAAGGTTGCCGGTTGCCGTGTGTCGGAAGGCATCGTGCGTCGTGGTTCGGGCGTCCGCCTGCTGCGCGACAACGTGGTCATCCACGAAGGCACGCTCTCTGTTCTGAAGCGCTTCAAGGACGAAGTTCCGGAAGTGAAGCAGGGCATGGAATGCGGCATGGCCTTCGCCAACTATCAGGACATCCGCGAAGGCGATCAGATCGAATGCTTCCAGGTGGAGCTGATCGAACGCCGCCTGGAATAGGGCGTCCTGCGTTTCAACAATGCGAAAGCCTCCCGTGCGATGAGCCGGGAGGCTTTTTCGTTTTGGGGCAGGATGAAGGGCCAGACCGATTCGACTGGCAGGGGAGCGCGTATGTCCATTCGTGTCACGCATCGGGCAGCGCCGCTGGTCGCGACGCTTGGCGGCCTTAGCGCTGCGGCGGTTTTGGCCGGCGTTGTCATCTGCGTGCTCAACGGCATTCCGGCAGCGGTCTGGGGGCGCAATCTTGCGGCGTGGATGGTTGGCGGGATTGCTGCGTGCCTTCTCTGGCGCGGTGGGACGTGGGTGTTCATTTCAGCGCTGGGCGGTGCGGTGTTGTTGATGGGGTGCAGCTTTCTGGGCCCTGAGCAGATGGGCGTGCATCGTTGGGTGAATGCCGGTCCTGTTTCGCTGAACGTCGCGGTGATGATGTTGCCCGCAGCGTTGGTGGCGCTGGCATGGTTGGGGCGGGGGCGTGTCTGGCCTTGGGGGCTGGCTCTGGTGCTTCTTGTCATGCTTGCGATGCAACCGGATCGGTCTCAGGCGTTGGCATTTGGGGTGGGCGTGATCTGGCTTGCGCTGCGCGATGATCAGAAACTCTCGATGCGGCTTGTGACGGGCAGTGTGGCGGCGTTGACGATTGCGGGCGCATTGTTGAGGCCGGACCCGCTGGCGCCTGTGCCTGAAGTGGAGGAGATCCTGCTTCTGGGCTATGCCATCGCACCTGCATTGGCGGTTGCGGCGGCCGTTGCGTTGCTTGTCTTTGCGCTAGCGCCCGCTGTGCTGACGTTGAAGGGCGCGCCGATTGTCCGGCGTGCGGGTGAGGTGTTGTCGCTCTACTTCCTTATCAGCGCCGCCATGCCGTTCGTGGGCGCCTATCCGGTTCCGCTTGTCGGCATCGGCATGAGCCCGATCCTCGGCGCATGGCTTGCGACGGGTGTCCTTGCTTGCCTCGTGGTCTCGGAGAGGGATGGCAGGCAGGCAAGTTGAGCCGGTGCTCGGGGGCTTGCGTCTCTTGAGCATTCTGCGGCTACGGGCGAAGCTTCCGGCATCGGATGAGGCGCGGCGCGCGTTTATCGCGTGGTTGCTGCAGAAACTGACGCCGGAGGCGCGGGCGCGTAGCCTGATCGATTGAATTTCACGGACCGGCTGAACCGGATGTTCACCAGACGTTGGCATGGTTGAAGGCATGGTAACCCTTCGCCGACGTGAAGGGTGTTCGCGCCCCGGAGGCCAGCATGAACCAGGCTTCGATCCTCTTCACCGCTGCCGTGATGGCGATGGCTGGCGCGTGGTATGCGTTGCAGGATGGCGCGCTGGAAAAAGCCGAGAGCGCTATCAAGGAAAAGCCCGCCATGATCGTGGCGCAGGCTGATCACATCGCGAACCTGCTCGAAGAATAGTCCAGACTATCAACGCGCTTGCTGCGGCTGGCGCGGCTATCGGAAATCGCTAGTCTCTGAGCCAACGGACATGAGTTCCGGTGGGAGAGAAATCGATGTCGCAGCTCAAGCCAAAATTCAGGACACGTGCGTTCGCGGGATGCGCTGCGGGCGCGCTTGCGGTTGTTTCGCTCGCGGTGGCGCCGGCGCTGTCGCAGACGGCGGGTGGGGCGGGCAAAGTCGATGTGAAGGTGTTGTCGTCGCGCGCGGAGTTTGTGTCGGGCGGCGATGCGCTGGTGGAGATCAAGGCGAGCGAGGGGGCGAAAGCGAGCGAGCTGAAGGTGGCGCTGAATGGCGCGGTGTTGGAGACGCCGCTGAAGTTCGACCAGCCGACGAACACGCTGCGCGGCGTGGTGAAGGGGCTGAAGGATGGCGCGAATGTGCTGGCGGTGACGGGCCCCAACGGGCTTGGCGCCAAGCAGGTGCTGACGAACTATCCGATTACCGGGCCGATCCTGGCGGGTCCGCTGATGACACCATACGAGTGCCGCACGAAGGAATCCGGGCTGGGCGAGCCGAGCGATGCGAACTGTTCGGCGCCGACGAAGTTCGAGTGGTTCTACAAGCTGGCCGATGGCGGGGCTTACAAGGCTTATGATCCGAAGGGGCCGAAGCCTGCGGATGTCGGCACGACAACCACGATCGAGGGCAAGACTGTGCCGTTCATCGTGCGCGTCGAGAGCGGGGTGATTGACCGGTCGATTTATCGCATCGCGGTGCTGGATGATCCGGCGACGCCGGGGGTTGATGGCGAGGGCTGGAACGGGCGCTTCAGTGTGACGTTCGGCGGCGGCGCGGGCACACAGTACAATCAGGGCGTGAACCAGCCGCAGGCCGTGCTGAGCGATCTCTATCTGGGCCGCGGGTTTGCCTATGCGGCGTCGACCGAGCTGGTGAACCAGCAGCATGGCAATGCGGTTCTGCAGGGCGAGCATCTGATGATGCTGAAGGAGCATTTCATCGAGAGCTATGGCGTGCCGAAGTGGACGGTGGGCACGGGCGGGTCTGGCGGGGCGATCCAGCAGCAGGTGATCACGCAGATGTATCCGGGGCTGCTGGATGGCATCCAGCCGTCGCTGAGCTTCCCGGATTCGACGATGAATACGGCTGACTGCGGCGTGCTGCAGAACTTCTGGAAGTCGGAAGCGGGCAAGGCTTGGACGCAGGAGAAGAAGTCGGCGGTGGAGGGCTATAGCCCGGGCACCTGCATTTCGTGGGAGCGCTCGTTCGTGCCGGTGATGATGGCGACGAATGCGCCGGGCTGTGCGCTGAACGACAAGGCGCTGCTGTATGATCCCAAGACGAACCCGAAGGGTGCGCGCTGCACGATCTCGGATATGCGCGTGAACGTCTATGGGCGTGACACCAAGACCGGATTTGCGCGCAAGCCGCAGGACAATGTGGGGCTGCAGTACGGGCTGAAGGGTCTGAACGACGGCAAGATCAGCGTGGACGAGTTCCTGCAGGTCAACGAGCTGGTCGGCGGCAATGATATCGACGGTAATTTCATAAGCACGCGGTCGGTGGGTGATCCGGCGGCGCTGAAGGCTGTCTATGAAAGCGGGCTGATCAACACGTATGGCGGCGGGCTGAAGAATGTGCCGATGCTGCATTATCGCACCTACACGGACACGACGACGCCGGGCGATATCCATGATCGGCATCGTGACCTGACCATTCGCGCGCGTCTGGAGAAGGCGACGGGATCATCGGCGAACCAGGTGATCTGGGTGGCGGATCGTGCGCCTTCGCGCGACGCGCAGGTTACGGTGAACCTTGCGCCGATCGCGCTGGATACGATGACGAAGTGGCTGGATGGCATGGCGGCGGATGCTGCACCGCTGAGCCCCGAGAAGGTGGTGAAGCACAAGCCGGCTGATGCGGTGGATGCGTACTGGACGCCGGATGGCAAGCGCGTGAACGAGACCGCGAGCTGGGATGAGGGTACGTCGTGGAACAAGACGTATCCGGTCCATCTTGAGCCGCGTCTGATCGCGGGCGCGCCCGTGACGAACGATGTGATGAAGTGCCAGCTCAAGCCGGTGAACTTCGCCGACTACAAGGTGACGTTCTCGAAAGCGCAGAAGGCGAAGATGAAGAAGATCTTCCCGGATGGCGTCTGCGACTGGAGCAAGCCGAGCGTGGGCTACTCGCTGATCAAGGGGACGTATCAGAAGTACTAGACTAGCCGACTACCGAGACATGGCCGCCGGACCCTCACGGGTCCGGCGGTTTTGTTTTCAGTCGTTGTGCTCGATGAACTCTTCGATCTGGTTGACGAAGTCAGTGGCGAGGGGAAGCGATGGGTTGGTGTAGGTCGCGATGTTGCCGGCGCGATCGGCGGGGGCTTCCTTGAGGACGTGGTTCATGTCGTTGACGAGCTTGAGCTCCGTCTTCGGCGCCTTGTTCAGGAGCCTGGCGTCTTCAACCGATACCTGGATGTCGCGTGTGCCCTGGACGACGAGCGTGGGTTTCTTCGCGCGGCGGACGGCTTCCACCGGGTCGATGCGCATCAGCGATATGAGATAGGGTTGGGCGCCGGGCGAGAAGACGCGGGCGAGGGCGGGGTGCAGGGTGGTCACGTCGACGGTGCGTCCCTGTTCGAGCTCGTCGATGGCGTGCAGTGCGGCGTCGAGGATGGGGGCGTTTGCGGGATTGCTGCGGAATTGCTCGCGCAGCACGTCGCCCAGCGGGTGGCCGACGCCGGAGACGAGAATCAGGCCGCAGACATCCTTGCGGCCTTCGGCGGCGAGCGAAACGAGCAGCGCGCCTTCGGAGTGGCCGAGCAGGAAGACGCATTTCGAGCCGCGCTCTGCCTTGATGGCGTCGATCCAGGCGTGGATGTCGTCGACATAGGCTTGTGGCGAGGTGATGTTGGGATCGCCTGCGCCGGCGCTGCCGAACAGGCCGCGCTTGTCGATACGCACGCTGGCGATGTCTTCCGCGATGAGCGCTTCGGCCAGGAGCTTGTAGCTGTTGGCGTCGACGCCTGCGGGGCTGTTGCCGTCTCGATCGGTCGGGCCTGAGCCGGGAACGATCAGGACGACGGGGTCCTTGTGGCGCTTGTCGACCAGAGTGCCGTGGAGTTGGCCTGCAGTGATCTCGGAAATGGCGGGCTGGATGTCGCCGTCGTCGCTGAAGCCCTTCGCGGCAGCCACGATGCCGACGACGACCGCGAGGCTGGCCATGACGGCGCCGAAGCTCTTCGCCTGCTTTTTCGATTTCTCGGTGTGGGGGTCGTCATTCTCCTCGCCATAGCCAAGCGCCTTGGCGAGCGGGGCGGGAATGTTGGCCTTCATCGCTGGCAGGCCCTTGTCCATGCCGCGTGCGATCGTGACGACCACGAGCATCATGATCATTGCGACGATGCCGCCGCCTACGAGCCAGGCTGCCAGTGTGATGTCCATTGTCCCTGTCTCCCTCGCCTGTCGTCGATATCCCAACAATGTCCTTGACAGCGACAGGCGTCAATATCAAAGTGATATCACTTCGATATTGATACGTGGAGGACGAAATGACTGTCATCAGCCACAAGAGAACGCAGGAAAAACCTGCCAGCACGGGAAGCGGCGGCTTCCTGTTGGTTATTTCGCTGTTCGCATTTGTCGCCGCTGCCTGGCTGTTCATCGCGGGCATCGCGATGGCGGAGAACGGCACGGGCGATGATGTGTCCGTCGTGCTGCATATCGGCGGCGCGATCGCGATTACGCTGGCCTCGGTGTTGATCCTGTGCGGGCTCTACTCGATCCAGCAGAATGAAAGCACGGCGATCACGCTGTTCGGCAACTACAAGGGTACGGACAAGAAGCCGGGCCTGCGCTGGGTGGTGCCGTGGTATTCGCGGAAGAAGATCTCGCTGCGGGTTCGCAACGTGACCTCGCAGACGCTGAAGGTGAACGACAAGAAGGGTAACCCGATCGAGATCGCGGCGGTTATCGTGTGGCGCGTGGTCGATACGGCGCAGGCGCTGTTCGATGTCGACAATTACGAGACCTTCGTGAACATCCAGATCGAGACGTCGCTGCGCGAGATCACTTCGCACTTTGCCTACGATCACGGTGAAGAAGCCGAGCCGACCCTGCGCGCCGATGGCGAGAAGGTGGGCGAGATGCTGCAGGCCCGCCTGCAGGAGCGGATTGGTATCGCTGGTTTGGTGGTGGACGAAGCTCGCCTCTCGCACCTGGCTTATGCGCCGGAGATTGCTTCTTCCATGCTGCGTCGTCAGCAGGCTGAGGCTGTGCTGGAGGCTCGCGCCAAGATCGTGACCGGCGCTGTGTCGATGGTGGAAAGCGCGCTGCAGCAACTGTCGGAGCGCGACATCGTTTCGCTGGACGACGAGCGCAAGGCGGCCATGGTGTCGAACCTGCTGGTTGTGTTGTGTGCTGATCGCGAGGCTCAGCCCGTGGTCAATACCGGCTCGCTCTACCAGTAAAGGCGTTGCAAGCGATCCGGCATGGCTTCACCGAACAAGAAATCCTTTGCCCTCAGGCTCGATCCGGCGCTCCACGCCGCGATCGAGCGTCTGGCGTCGCAGGAACTGCGTTCGGTGAATGCGGAGATCGAGTTCTTGCTGCGCGAGGCGCTGAAGAAGCGCGGGGTGACGGTGAAGGAAGAGAAGGGCGAGTAGCGGCCTTTCCTATTTGCCCGAGTGCCGCTTCTCGTGATCCAGCAGCCATTGCTTGCGCCATAGGCCGCCGGCGTAGCCGGTGAGGGTGCCGTCCGTGCCGATGACGCGGTGGCAGGGTAGGATGATGGCGCAGCGGTTCTGGCGGTTGGCGTTGGCGACGGCGCGGACGGCTGTGGGGCGGCCGATGCGTTCGGCCATCTCCTGATAGGAGCGCGTGACGCCCGGAGGTACGCGGCGGAGTTCCTCCCAGACATTGTTCTGGAATTCGGTGCCGGCGCCGGCGATTTTCGATTTGAAGGTCATGCTTTTGCCGGCGAAATAGTCCGCAAGTTCCTTGCGGATCAGCTGCAGCACTTTTGAATCGCCGGGGAGGACCGTGGCGTTGAAGTGCTTGCGGTAACGCTCGACATGGTCCTGCAGCTTCTTGCGTTCGACGAACTCCAGCATGTGGAGGTGCGTGTCGTCGGCGATGGCGAGCATCGGGCCGAGTGGCGTGTCGATCCAGTCCATGACGAAGGTCTTGGCGGAGCGGGATCGGTTGGGGGCTTCTCCGAACTGGCGGGCAAAGGCTTCGCGGAATCCGCTTCCGGACTCGAAGCCGGCGTCGAGCTGGGCTTCGATCACGGCGTTTCCTTGTCTGATGGTGTTGAAGGCATGGCCCAGGCGGCGGGCGCGGGCGTATTGCGAGAAGCTCATGTCGAAGCGCTTCTGGAACTGGCGGCGGGCGGTGGCGGGTTCGATGCCGAGATCGCGCAGGTCATCCTCGCTCCAGCGGCGTGAGGGATCTTCCTCGACCAGGCGCAGGAGCCTGTCGATGATGACGCCGGGGGCATTGGGATCATCCAGCGGGCGGCAGCGCTTGCAGGCGCGCAGGCCGGCGGCGATGGCTTCGTCGGGCGAGCCGTAGAAGGTGATGTTCTTAGACAGCGGCGTGCGGGCGGGGCAGACCGGGCGGCAGAAGATGCCCGTCGTTTTCACGCCGACATAGATCACCCCGTCCAGTTCCGGGTCGCGGCGCTGGAGGTGGGCGTAGAGCTCGTCGTGGTCTGGGAGACGGTTAAGCATGTCAGGCTCATGTGGCAGCGTGTTGTGTAGCTTCAAGATACCGGGCTGGGCAGGGCTCACGGCCGGGAAAACGACACGGCCATCAGCTGCATGCGCCGCCCCGCACCAGCCTTGACAGCGGGCCCGCTTGACATGAGGGCTTGTGGGGCCTTTGAAAGCTCGATGAAACCGCCCACACAAAGACAGCTGCGCGCCGGGGAACTTATCCGGCATGCGCTCATGGATATCCTTGCCCGTGAAGAGTTTTCCGACCCGGATCTCTACGGGAAGTCGATTACGGTCACGGAAGTTCGGATCTCTCCCGATCTCAGGAACGCTACGGGCTTCTGTGCGCCGCTGGGCGGGGAAGACACGGAGAAGACCATTGCGGCCCTGAACCGGGCCGCGGGCTTCCTGCGTGGCCGGCTGAGCCGCGAGATCGACATGCGCGTCACCCCGATGCTGCGCTTCATCTCCGATGACAGCTATGACGAGGCGCGACGCATCGACCAGCTGCTGGCGTCCGAGCGGGTGCGGCGTGATCTTGTGAATCGCGACGAGGACTGAGCGCCATGGCGGGATCTTTCATGATCGCCGTTACGGGCGGGTCAGGCTCCGGCAAGACCACGCTGGCGCGGGCGCTGTTTGCCCGGCTGGGCGTGGAGAACTGCCAGCTTGTGACCGAGGACAATTATTATTACGGGCGCGAACACTACGGTCCTGCGGCGCTGACGATGCAGCATGCCGAGTTGGAGCGAACGTTCAACTTCGACGATCCGATCAACAAGGACATGGCCAACCTGCGTCGTGATATCGAGGCGCTGAAGCGCGGCGAAGCGATCGAGCAGCCGGTTTATGAGTTTGCGAAACACGACCGGGCGCCCGGCATGACCAAGCGCGTTGAGGCGCGCAAGGTGGTGATCATCGAGGGCATCCATGTGCTTTCTGATCCGTCGTTTGCAACGCTCTTTGATCTCACCGTGTTCGTTGATGCACCGGCCGATCTGCGCCTGATCCGCCGTATCCGTCGCGATGAGGCGGAGCGGGGCAGGAGCGCGGAGAGTGTGATCCAGCAATACCTGCGCTTTGTGCGCGCTGCTCAATCGCGCTTCATCGATCCTGCGCGGCACATCTGCGATATCGTGGTGGCGTGCGAAACAGCGCCTGCGAATCTTGATGCGCCGCCGGATGCGGATTCAATCGACAGGCTTGTTGCGCCTGTGTGGACGCAGCTGCAAAAGCTCGGCATCGCGCCCGCAGGTTAACGTCCTTGCGGGCAACGCGGCGGAACCGTCATCGTTGATAAGCGCCTGGCTGACGACATCGCGCCTGCAGCAAATGCTGCATCTGCTCCTACGACAGAAACTGCATAGTCTCCGCCATGAATCGCAGAGCGGTGATTGCCGCTCGCTTTTGCGTGAGTTAGATTTCAGCCACAGAGCCTGAAGACGTAAACGTCAAAATGGCCTTCCTCCCCAACGAGTCTCCTCCCTGCGCGGGCACGCAAAGCTCGTGACTGAAATTCGATGTGAGCCATGCGGTCAGCTGCTCACATTGTCTGGGGCGCTTTCGGGCGTAGCTCGGCACGGCGAAACGCCGGTCGAAGGTGAGGAGACGGGAATGGAACTTCGGCAGACAGCGCATAACGACAATGCTTTGCAGGGCGATGCCGCGAAGCATGACGGCTTGCGCAACCTGATGATCGTTGCGCTGGGCGCGACCGGCATGGTTGCGCTGGCGATGGGCGTGATGGCGGTGCTCACGGCGCCGGATGGCTGGGTGATGAAAGCCGCAAGCCAGGCGATGACGACGGCCCACGAGGGTACGCTCGCGTCTTACACGCTCGCAGATTCCCATTAACCGATTGAGTGGGGCCTGGGGCCCCAACTCTACCTGTTAGGCGGGCGCGTTATGCGCCGCCTTTCTGCCGAGGCGCTTACGCGCCTTCCTGAATGTCGGGCACGCCAACGATGTGGAAACCCGCATCGACGTGGATTACTTCGCCGGTGATCGAGCGGCCGAGCGACGACAGCAGATACAGCGCGCAACCGGCGACACCTTCCATCGAGGTGTCTTCCTTCAGCAGCGACCAGTCGCGGCCCGTGCTCATCAGCGTCTTGCCGCCTTTGATGCCAGCCATTGCCAGGGTACGCATCGGGCCAGCCGAGATCGCGTTCACGCGGATGCCGTTGACGCCCAGATCGCGCGCTGCATAGCGGGTTGCGGCTTCGAGGCCGGCCTTGGCAACGCCCATGACGTTGTAGGACGGAACGACGCGTTCGGCGCCGAGATAGGTCATCGAGACGATCGAACCGCCCGGGTTCATGATTTCCGAGGCGCGGCGCGCGGCGTCCACGAAGGAGAAGACCGAGATGTCCATCGCGCGACGGAAGCCCTCGCGGGTGGTGTTGGCGACGAACGAGCCCTGCAGCTCGTCCTTGCCGGCGAAAGCGATGGCGTGGACGAGGAAGTCGATCGTGCCGAACTTTTCCTTCAGCTGGGCGAAGGCTGAGTCCATCTCGGCGTCGTTGGTGACGTCGGCGGAGATCATTGTGCTCATGCCGAGGCTTTCGACCAGCGGACGCACCCGGCGTTCCAGCACTTCGCCCTGGTAGGTAAAGGCCATGTCGGCGCCCTGGGCAGCCAGCTGCTGGGCAATGCCCCAGGCAATCGACTTGTCGTTGGCGACGCCCATGACGAGCCCGCGTTTGCCCTTCATCAGATCGCCCGGCGGGAAGGTCCAGTCGGCCATGTGCGTGCTCCGTTCCGTTATGTTCGCGGGGTAGGGGTGTGCGCCCACCGCGTCAAGCACTGGCCGTCAAGGGCTGGTAGTCGGGCTATGCCAGTGAAGCATTGCCCCTGCGGCGGGGCTGCCTAAGATCAGTCACCTGGGTCAGTCAGGCGTCAAAAAGGGTTGGAACTTGAGTGAACTCGGCGATCTGATCGAAGCAGCCAGCCTGTCACCGGGCAAAAGCGGCCTTCTGCGGGCTGTGATCCGGGCGGCGGAGGATTCGATCGAGCCTGAGGAGGCCGCCCGCTGGCTCGCCAGCATTGAGCCCGCCCAGTACGATGTCGACGCGCGGGTCATGGCCTCGGAATTCCTGGATGATGGCGGGGAGACGCCTGCCGCGCTCCGCTGGGTGACCGGCGATGAGCCGAAGCTGTGTGTTGCCCGCGCTCACATATTGCTCGATGCGGGGCGCACGGGGGAGGCGGCTGAGGCCTACAGCGCGGGCGTGACTGCGGATGCCTCCTTGCGGGACGAGGCGCTCGATGCGGCGCTTGCGCCGAAGCAGGCGGCGAGCGCCAGCAATGTGTTCAACCTGCGGGGCGGCCGGGCGGCGCCGGCGCAAGACGATGATACGCCGATCAATCGCACAGGGCGCGAGGCCAAGACGTTTGCGGACGTTGGCGGCCTTGATGACGTGAAGAAGGATATCTCGCGCAAGATCATCCAGCCCTTCCGCAACCCGTCGCTGTTCTCGAAGTTCAAGCGCAAGGCGGGTGGCGGCGTGCTGCTGTATGGCCCTCCCGGTTGCGGCAAGACGATGCTGGCGCGTGCGACGGCGGGCGAGGTGGGCGCGAGCTTTATCTCGATCGAGATCGCCGAGGTGCTCGACATGTATATCGGGCAGTCAGAGAAGCGGCTGGCCAATGCGTTCGAGAATGCGCGTGCGGAAAAGCCGGCGGTGCTGTTCTTCGACGAGATCGAGGCGCTGGCGGCGCGGCGGCGGTTTGGCCATGCCGATCATGGCGCGAGTCTTGTCTCGACCTTCCTCAATGAGATGGACGGTGTGAATGCCAGCAATGACGGCATTCTCGTGCTGGCTGCTACCAACGTGCCGTGGGCGATCGATACGGCGTTCCGCAGGCCGGGGCGGTTTGACCGCGTGATCTTCATTCCGCCGCCAGACAAGGAGGCGCGCCTCGCCATTCTCGGCATGGCGATGAAGGATCGTCCGCAGGAGACGGTGAATCTTGCGCCGATTGCGGAGGCGACGTCCGGGTTCTCCGGCGCTGATCTTGTGGGCCTGATCGAGGAGGCGTGTGACTTTGCAATCGAGGAAAGCCTCGACAGTGGGGAAGTTGCGCCGATCAAGCAGAAGCATCTGACGGAGGCGGCGCGTTCGTGCAAGCCGACGACGCTGGAATGGCTTTCGCAGGCCCGCAACTATGCGAAGTATTCGAATGAGGGCGGGCTCTACGACGACGTGACGGCCTTCCTCGACAAGCATTCGAAATAGGCGGCTGCGATGGACGGCTTCGAGCGGGCCGCCAGCGAACAAGCAGCGATTGCGCTGATGCGTGCGGGCAATATGCGCGGCGCAGAAGCGCGGCTGCGGACGATGCTGGCTGCCGAGCCCAACGATGCGCGGGCGCTGGCTCTGCTGGCGCGTTGCCGGCTGGAGGAAGAGGGCAAGGAGCAAAAGAAGGAAGCGCTGGAGATGGCGCGTGCGGCGTCTGGCGTGGACCCGGATGACCTGCTGGTGCGCTCGACACTGGCGTATGCGCTACAGAAGGCTGGGCATGACAAGGCCTCGCGCGCGGAGCAGCTGAAGCTGGCGGAGGATATTGCGAGTGACAGTCCGGATGATTCCGATGCGCTGTTCAGCCTGGCGATGGCCCGGTTCAATTCGGACGAATATCGCAAGGCGAAGGGGCTGAAGCAGCTCAATCAGTTTGCTGCTGCGCGTGATCTGATTGATGACGCGGAGCGTTTCGCCAGCAGCCCGTACGAGCTGGTCAATGTTGCGCATCTGCGGCTGCGCGAGTGGAATTACGATGCGGCTGCGGCGCTGGCGCAGCGGGCGATGCAGCTTGATCCGACTTTGCCGAACTCATTCCAGATTCTCGCGGAGTGTGCGCTGGCGCGGAAGCAGCCGCTGGATGCGTATGAGCTTGCTCTTGAGGCTTTGCGGCTGTCGCCGGGGGACAAGGATATCATGCGGCTGATGACGCGGGCGCGGGCGCGCAAGCATGCTCTGCTGCGGCCCTTCCTGTCGGGCGTGGACTGGATTGTGGAGATGGATAGGCGCGGCCTTGTGCTGGTGCCGCTGTTGACCAGCGTTATTGGGGTTCTGTGGGTGCTGGCGGTCAGCTACGATCTTGCGCGTATTGAGGCTGGCCGCTCGCCTGCCATTCTGTTTTCGGTCGGGCTCGGTGTGGCATTTGTCTATGCGGCCGTGAGCTATGGCACGGCGGTGCATGCGCGGATGCAGATCCGGCGGGACCTGAGGCGGGTTGCGCTGCCGGATTTCTGACGGGCGGCGCTTACGACAATTTGCGACGAAATCGCTTGGCGCGCGGGATGATTGTGCGACGCGGCTGCGAAAAGATCTCCGGGCAGAGGGGAAGATCGCCGGAGGGTCATTCCATGTCGTCCAAGCCTTACGCTTTCCGAAATTCAGCACGGATTCCCGGGCGGACGTTCGCCGCCGGGCTTGCTTCGGGGATGCTGCTGTTCGCTGCCGCGCCTGCGGCCAGTGCGCAGGTGTTCCGCGATGTGCCGTGGGATGCGCCTGCGGAGAACGGCATTTCCGTTCGTGCGCAGGTCGACGTGATGTTCCAGACCGACGCGGGCGAGAAGGTCGTGCTGATGACCAACGCGTTCCAGACGGGTGCGTCGGGGCAGAACCTGTCGAGCGAGTACGTCTTCGAGATTCTCAATCGTGCAGCCCTGGAAGGGCTCGATGAGGCGTTGGCGAAGGGCGCGAAGACGGGCCGCGTGAATGTGGTGGCGGTCTGCTACGCGTTCGGGGTGGAGGGCGACAGCTTCCATTCGCTCGCGCCGATGGGCGTTTTCATCAACACGACCGACATGGATGTGCTGCCCGATGGCAAGGCGGCGTTCCGGACGAATGTGAAATTCATTCCACCGGCAGGCATGGGTGCGCCGCCGACCGAGGACAATTCCAGCGGGACATTCGGTAACTGACGGAGCGGACGGAATCGTAGACGCGAAGTCAGAGCGCGTTTGCGCGCTCTAGATCTTCGCGACCATCACCGAGCCATTGGTGCCGCCGAAGCCGAAGGAGTTGGACATTACCATCTTGATGACCGCTTCGCGGGCTTCACGGATGATGTTTACGCCGTAGGCGAGGGGGTCCAGCTTGTCGATGTTGATGGAAGGAGCGACGAATTTCTCCTTCATCATGATCAGCGAGTAGATCAGTTCCTGAACGCCAGCGCCGCCGAGCGAGTGACCGGTCATCGACTTGGTGGAGGAGATCATCGGCTGGTCGGAGGCTTGCTGGCCGAACACGGCGCGCACGGCTTCCAGCTCTTTCACGTCGCCAACTGGCGTGGAGGTGGCGTGCGGATTGAGGTAGTCGGGCGCGCGGCCGGCCTGAGCGAGAGCGAGTTGCATCGCGCGGGCAGCGCCTTCGCCAGACGGGGCGACCATGTCGTGGCCATCGGAAGTCGCGCCATAGCCGACCACTTCGCCATAGATCGTCGCGCCGCGGCGTTTGGCGTGTTCGTATTCCTCGAGCACGACCATGCCTGCGCCGCCGGCAATGACGAAGCCGTCGCGGTCAGCGTCGAAGGCGCGCGAGGCGCGGTGCGGTTCGGCATTGTACTTGGACGACATGGCGCCGAGGCCGTCGAACAGGGCAGAGAGCGTCCAGTCGAGTTCTTCGCCGCCGCCGGCGAACATCACGTCCTGCTTGCCCCACTGAATCTGTTCGGTCGCGGCGCCCACGCAATGCAGCGAGGTCGTGCAGGCCGACGAGATCGAATAGTTCACGCCGAGAATCTTGAAGAGGGTCGAGAGCGTCGCCGATGCGGTCGACGACATTGCTTTCGGCACGGCGAACGGACCGACGCGGCGCGGCGAGCCTTTTTCGCGGGTCGAGTCTGCGGCTTCGACGATCGCGCGGGTGGACGGTCCGCCCGTGCCGACGATGAGGCCGGTGCGCGGATTGGTGATGTGGCTCTGTTCAAGGCCAGCGTCTGCGATCGCCTGCGTCATCGCCATGTGGCACCAGCCGGCGCCATCGCCCATGAAGCGCATCGCGCGCTTGTCGACATGGTCGGCCGGGTTTGCGTTCGGCTTGCCGTAGACCTGAGATTTGAAGCCCTTGTCGGCATAGTCCTGGCTGAAGGTGATGCCGGACTTGCCAATCTTCAGGCTGTCAGAGACTTCGCGGATGGTGTCGCCAATGGAGGAGACGATCCCCATTCCGGTGACGACAACGCGGCGAATATCCGGGCCGTTAGCGGCCATGTGTTCCAGCTCCATCTTGGACCAGGCGGCGGCGCCGCCTGGCGGTGTCTAGTGGTTCAGTTTTACGCGGCGGGCGCGATCAAGCCAACTTTCATGTCCTTGGCTTCGTAAATCTTTTCGCCATCCAGGAATACAATCCCGTTAGCGATGCCCATGGTGAGGTGCGAGCGAATCGCCCGGCGAATCTCGATCTCGTAGCGCACCAGCTTCTTGTCCGGCGTGACCTGGCCGGTGAACTTGCACTCGCCGACGCCCAGCGCACGCCCCTTGCCGGACGAGCCTGACCAGCCCAGCCAGAAGCCGACCAGCTGCCACATTGCATCAAGACCCAGGCAGCCCGGCATTACGGGGTCCCCCGGGAAGTGGCATTTGAAGAACCAGAGATCGGGATGGATATCGAGTTCCGCTACGATATGGCCGCGTTTTGCTGCGCCGCCGTCGAGCGAGATTTCGTTGATCCGGTCCAGCATCAGCATGGGCGGGGTGGGCAGCTGGGCGTTGCCCGGCCCGAACAGCTCCCCCCGGCCGCTCTTGAGCAGGTCCTCATAGCTGTAGGAGGACTGCGGCTTGTGGAAGTCGTGGGGGGATTGGGGCATCGGCCACTCCGAAAGGTGTGGGCCGGTTAACACGGGGGGATAGGGGGCTCAAGCGCGTCTGAAATTGCGCAGCTGCAGCAAAATCCCAGTGGATTCCGGCTAGTGAATTCCGGGAGGCGCCATCAGGGGATCGATACCCCAGAGCTGGGCGCTGCGGACATAGCCCTTGTGGCCCTCCGCCTCGACCTTGCACCAGGAGCCTGCACAATCGCCCAAAGTCAGCACCGCGCCGGCCTGGAAGCGGGCAATATGGGCCGAACGGGGGTTGGCTTCCCGGAAGATCGAGCCGGTATCGATGGTCATGGTGGTGCGTTCGGCGGCCAGCTGCGATTTGTTGACCCAGACCTCGTCGCCCATCGGATCGCGGATTTTGCGCCAGTCCTGGCTTTCCCGCACGATTACGACAGGAAGACCGGCGCGCTCGTAGGTCCAGCGGATGGGGTAGTCCAGGCTGGGTCCGGACCGGCCGTTGACCGTGTCATGCCGCAGGCTGGCGTAACGGGGGACGGGTTTGCCCGAGAAATCGCTGACGCGGGGCTCCATTGCTTCAGGCGCATAGGCCTTGAAACTGCCCGGGGTCAGCTGGGTTTGCGCACTCGCGGCCGCGGCGCCGAAAATCTGCGCAATCGCCAGGAAAGTGATGAGGCAAAGGCGTTTTTCGCTCACGGCGCGGCATTTCCCCGTCAATGGAAAGCAGAAAGCCGACCAAAACACGGGGTGGTGAAAGTGCGCTTAACCACGCGCCCTAAAATGGGTGAATCCTGCGTTTGCCATAAGAGTAACGTGTCGCAGGGAATCAGGCTCTGAGAGCTGCGAGCCGGTTGGCCCCAGCGATGCGCCTTGCTACACCGCGATAAAAGCGAGACGGGGCAACCCGCGCGCTAGAACAAGAGGAACGCTCCGCGACATGCCTATGTCCCGCCCGAAGGTGAAGGTCATTGTGACGCGCCGGCTGCCCGAGCCGGTCGAAACGCGCATGAGCGAGTTGTTCGACGTCGAGTTGAACACGACGGATACCCCGATGACGATCGAGCAGCTGGCAGACGCCGCCACGCGCTGTGACGTGCTGGTGCCGACCGTGACCGACAAGATCGATGGCCGCACGCTGGCGCGGGCAGGCGACCGGCTTCGTCTGATCGCGCAGTTCGGCGCCGGCGTGGACAATATCGATGTGCATGCCTGCGTCTCGCGCGGGATCACGGTGACCAACACGCCGGGCGTGCTGACCGAAGACACGGCCGACATGACGATGGCGCTGATCCTTTCCGTGCCGCGGCGTATTGTGGACGGGGTTGCAGCCATGCAGTCGGGCCAGTTCACCGGATGGTCGCCGACCTGGATGCTGGGCCGCCGCATTTACGGCAAGCGCCTTGGCATCATCGGCATGGGCCGCATCGGGACCGCTGTTGCGCGTCGCGCCAAGGCGTTTGGCCTGCAGATCCACTATCACAACCGCAAGCCGGTGCGTCAGCAGGTGAGCGACGAACTGGAAGCGACGTACTGGGAAAGCCTCGACCAGATGCTGGCGCGCATGGACTTCGTGTCGGTGAACTGCCCGCACACGCCGGCAACGTTCCACCTGCTCAGCGCGCGTCGCATCAAGCTGATGAAACCGGATTCGTATTTGGTGAACACGGCGCGTGGCGAAGTCGTTGACGAGGCTGCGCTGATCCGCGCGCTCGAAGGTAATGAGATTGCCGGCGCCGGTCTCGACGTGTTCGAGAACGAGCCGAATGTGAACCCGCGTCTCAAGGCGCTGCGCAATGTGGTGCTGCTGCCTCACATGAGTTCGGCGACGCTCGAGGGCAGGGTGGACATGGGCGAGAAGGTGATCATCAACATCAAGACCTTCGCTGACGGCCACAAGCCGCCAGATCGCGTCATTCCGGCGATGCTGTAGGCGAGCGCCTTCTACCGAAACGGTTTTCTTTACCGGTTGCCGCGCGTTTGGCGCGGCGGCGACAGCGCGCTGTTGTAGTTGCGCCATTGTTTGGCCGCGCTGTTGTGCGAGGTTAAGGGTCGGCCCGGTAAGGCGTTTGGCCTTGACTGGAGTTGAGTGGATGAAACCGATGCGCGTTGTTGTTTCGGCTGTTTTCGTTGCAGCGCTGGGCGCTGGCGGAGTTGCTGTCGCACAAGTTCCGGGTCAGCCGGTTGTTTCGCATGCGAGCTATACGGTTGAGCCTTTTGCGCCGCCGGGCGCGCCCATCACCATTCAGGGTACGGGCGTGCGCTTGCGCGCCGAGCCGTTCTCGACGCCGCAGACGCAGGTGCTGTCGAGCGGCAGCACGGGGCATGTCCTGAACGTCGTCGGGATTGCGCGTCTGGCTGACTGGAACTGGTATCAGGTCGTGCTCAAGAACGGGCAGAAGGCTTTCATTCGGTCTGACCTGACGTCTTCGCCGTCGCGCGGGAATGGCCAGGCGGCGCCGGTTGCTCCCGTTTCCACCGTGCCGATCGCGGCTACGCCTATGCCGGCTGTTCCGCCTGTGACGGCGCCATCGAGCTACACGCCGACGCCTCCACCCATACCGCAGCCTTATGTGCCGCCGCCGCAGTACTCTCAGCCGATCCCGGCGCCGCAGCCCGTGCCGCTGGCCCCGGCGGCGACGCCAGCAGCGACAAGCGGCCTGCCGTCGCTGGACCTGCCGAAGCCATCTGACCCGTCCGGTCTGCGGTCGAACTAGTCGGCGCTGTCACATCGCTGTTTCGAAATAGCCAGCTTCGGCTTCTTGCCGGAGCTGGTTTTCGTTTGCGCTCTTTCATTTTGACTGCCGTGCATTCAATCTGGGTTCAGCCGGGGTCGGGGATGATCCGAGGTGTGGATCTGGAGTGGGACGATGACTGCAGTTCGCTTGCTTGCTTTCGCTGCGCTTGGCGCATCCGTGATGGCGCTGTCCGCCTGCGCGACTGAGGAGGGCTATCGCCAGCGCATGGGCATGGAGCTTGGCCGCACGAGCGATGACGTCATGGTGCGCTGGGGGCCGCCGCACAATCGCGCGCCGATGTCGAACGGCCGCGAGATGTGGAGTTACACCAAGGAGACGGTGGACGAGCAGGCCGGCTATTATCGCGACGAGACGCGGCAGGTGAAACGCACCTTCACCGACAAGGACGGCAAGCAGAAGACCGAGACGATCGAAGAGACCTTCCCGGTCTGGCAGCCGCCGCGCGTCAATCGCACGATGTGCACGACGCGCTTCATCCTTGGCGGTGGACGTGTTGAGGACGTCACCTTCGAGGGCGAAGGCTGCGTGGCGGAAGAGATGAAGTAGGGGCGAGTTGCTCCGGCGCGTTGGTTTTCAAGCATCGTTTGCGCGGCAGCGTCGTGTAGGGTGCATCTTTGATGCACCTACGGGTTGGGGCTTATTCGCTGATCGTCTCGCGACTTTCGGTTCCGGCTTCGACGGCCTCGTCCGTGAAGCGGAGGTCGTCCCAGCCTTTCTGCGAATAGAGGCGGGTCTGGTCGGAGTGGTGGGGCGAGGTTTCGTCCGTCGATTCCGAGTAGGTAAGGATGCCCTGGCTGACGGGGCCGTTGGCGGTGAACTCCGTCGTCATGATCCAGCTGGCGCCGTGGCGGATGCTGGTCCAGCCGAGCTTGGGTTCGAGGTTTTCGACGGTGATGACGTTGAAAACGCCTTCCGGGCCTGCGCCGCCGTGGATCGGGATGCGTTCTTCGCCGCGGGTTTCGCGTTGCACGTCGCCGAGGCGGGCGTTGGCGGGGATGTCGAGCTCGGTGAGTTTGTCTACGGCCTTGGCGAAGGCTTCGAGGACTTTCGGGTCTGAAGTGTCGAGCGTGTTGGGCGTGTTGACCGGATTGTTCGGATCGAACGGGACCTTGAATTTGAGGCCACCGCTTTCAGCGAAGAGATGGAAGAGATGGGCGCCGCGGCTGTCGAGATCGACCTTGCCATCCCAGTCCGCGATTGCCTTGCACGCTGCAGGAATGTTCGGACGGGCAGACGTCATGCAGATCTTTGCGAGATCTTGTCTCACGAGTTCAGCGCCGTAGTTGCGGTTGCCGTACATGACTTTCTGAAGCGTGCCGATGTCGAATTTGGGTTCGCCGAGGCCGTCTGTGCCGGCGACGCGGTCTGAGACCTGGATGAGGCCGAGGCGCGTGCGCAGCGAGCGCGTGGTGGCTTCATCGCCCCAGATCGGGCTGTAGCCGGTGAGCGGCTGGGCCGGATTGGTGAGCCAGTAGCTGTCATTGCTCTGCGTGACGTAGTCGGTGCGGAACATGTGGGGCGACGCGGCGGGGCCGAAGACGCCGGGGGCGGTTGCGTCTGCGTCGGTTTTCCAGTCGCAGGCGGCGCGTGAGCCGTCGAGGACGGGGATGCGTTCCCTGGTCCATTGCTGGCGGGCGAAGTCGGATTTGGAGCAGGCGTCTGCGAGGTCGCGGGGGACGTTTGGGATCATGCCGAGATCGCCGTAGAGCGCTTCGCCGGTGCTATCTGCTGCGGTCGTGTTGAAGCGGTAGGACTGGTATTTGCCGAGCGCGGTTTGCAGCTCGCGGACGGACTTCGACTGCCAGACGGCCATGTACTGGTCGACATCGCGCAGGCCGACGCGCGGGGTGCGCAGAGCGTAGGCGGTGGTCTTGGTCCACGGATAGGTGGCGGAGGAGACAACATTGCCCCAGCGCGTGGAATAGAGCGTGCGGGTTTCGGGCTTAAGTTGTCCGTCGCGGAGAACTTGCACCGTGACTTCGGCACGATCCATGGCGACGGGCTGGCCTTCATAGATGTATTTTGTCGGGTCGACGGGATCGAGCGTGAGCTCGTAATAGCCGAAGCGCTTGGCGGTGGAGACAGTGTTGCTCCACGCGATGTTCTCGGTGTGGCCCATGCGGATGAGCGGCATGCCGATGTAGGAGACGCCGACGATGTTGAGCTTGCCGGGGATGATGAAGTGCGTGCGGTAGAAGCGGTTGGGGCCGTCCCACGGATAGTGCGGGTTGCCGAGCACCATGCCCTTGCCGCCCTTGGTCACTTCGCGACCGAGGCCGTAGGCGTTCGAGCCTAGATCGACTTCGTTGATGTAGGCGTCGCGTGAGAGACTGGCGTGTTCGGCGGAGGGCGGGGCGGCGCTGGCGGTGGGGGCGATGAAGCCGTCGATGGTCTGGCCGACATACATGTGGCGCCAGAAATCGATCTCATCGATGGGCTTCACCCATGGCTGGCCCTTGCAGCGCGGATCGGTGATCGCGGCGCCTTTCTCGCGAATGAACTTGTTGAGGCCGGCGACATAGCCCGCTGCGATGGCGCGTGCGTCGGCTGATGGCGTATCGACGGAAGAGGTGGGGCCGGCGAGGAGTTTTTCTGCGTCGCCCGCCTGGTTGACGCGCTGGTGGTAGAAGTCACTGGCGATGTTGGCGTCGTCCTTGCCGGGGCCGAGATAGCGGGCGCGTTCGGCGCGGACGGTGAGCATGCGGTCGAGGATTTCGCAGAGATTGTCCTGCGCGCTGGCGTAGCCGAAGCCGAAACCGATGCCGCCGAAATCGTCGGCCTTGATGTGTGGGACGCCGTAGGCGGTGCGGCGGATCTCTGCGCTGTAGGTGTGGGATCGCGCGCCGGTTGTGGAGGCGCTGCAGGCTGCGAGCGCGAGAAGCGCTGTAGCGGCAAGGATTTTCGATTTCATCTGCGGCTCTCCCATCCGTTCGTTGCGGGAACGTAGCGCGAGCTATGGCGCGCGCAATGCTCGGCTTTTTCGCTTGAACTGGTGGGCGGCTGGGCGTCTTCTGGTGAAAACATCACAGGGAGGCAGACATGAAACGCGTCGCCATATCGCTTGCCGTCGCGTTCTCAGGCTTTGCTGCACCGACGGCACTTGCGCAGAACAATCCGCCGGCGCCGAAAGTCACCGATATGGGTGGCGGCATCCAGGTGATCTTTGGCGTGGGCGGGAATATCGCGGTGTCGGCAGGGCCGGACGGGGTGTTCGTGATCGATGACCAGTACGCCAACACGGCGGCGGCGAACCTTGCCAAGGTAGAAGAGATCGCGAAGGGCGCGCCGCGCTATCTGCTCAACACGCACTGGCATTCGGATCATGCGGGCGGGAACGAGACGTTCGCGAAGGCGGGCGCGATGATCTTTGCGCATGAGAATGTGCGCAAGCGTCTGACGGGTGAGGTGAAGTCAATCGGGCTGGACGGGAAGCCTGCGGTGGCGTCGCCCGCGCCGGCGTGGCCGGTGATCACCTTCCATGAGGGCGTGGATTTCCACCTCAATGGCTCTGAGATCGTGGTGACGAAGATGCGCTCCTCGCACACGGATGGGGATTCCATCGTGCGCTTCGTGGAGCCGAATATCCTTCACACGGGCGACATCCTGTTCAACGGACTGTTCCCGGTGATCGATCTTGGATCGGGCGGGTCGGTGAAGGGCTATCTGGAAGCGATGAAAGAGATCCACGGCATGGTGGATGACAAGACGCGCATTATTCCGGGGCATGGCGAGATCGCGACGAAGGCGGACCTGGCGAAGCAGATCGCGATGCTGGAGGGGGCCATCAAGGCGATCGAAGCGCGGATCAAGGCGGGCGATACGCTGGAGCAGACGATTGCGAAGAAGCCGCTGACGCCGTGGAAGGCGTTCGCGTGGAGCTTCATCAACGAGGATCGGTTCACGACAGTGCTCTATAACGGTCTGAAGTCGTAGAGGATGATGATGCGGATACTTCTTCTCACTTGTGTTGCGGGTCTTGCTCTGGCGGCTTGCGCGACGACTGAGGCAACTGCTCCGGTGACGGCGGTGGCGACGGCTCCTGTAGCGGCTGCTCCGGCAGCGCAGCCTGCGCCTAACTCGCAGGCGTTTGCGCGAGTGGTGGAGCTTGGTTCCGGTGTGTCGATGCTGATTGGGCAGGGCGGCAATCTTGGCGTCAGCGTAGGCGATGATGGCGTGTTCCTGATCGACGATCAGTACGCGACCAATGCGGCGGTGAACCTCGCCAAGATCGAGGAGCTGACCAAGGGCAAGCCGAAATACCTGATCAACACGCACTGGCATTTCGACCATGCGGGCGGGAACGAAGTGTTTGGCGGTGCGGGGGCGACGATCTTTGCGAGCGACAAGGTGCGGAAGCGGCTGACGGGCGAGATCCCGTCGCAATCGCGTGGCGCGCCGACTGTGCCGGCGGCGAAAGTGGCGCTGCCGGTGGTGACGTTTGTCGATGGCATCGACTTCCATCTCAATGGCCAGACGATCCGCGCCATTCGTGCGCCGCTGCCGGCGCATACGGATGGCGACACGCTGATCTACTTCGTCGAGGCGGACGTGCTGCACACGGGCGACACCTACATGAAGGATCGCTATCCATTTGTGGATACGGGGTCGGGCGGAACGCAGGCTGGGTTCATCGCTGCGATCGAGAAGGCGGTTTCGATTGCTGGGCCGAACACGAAGGTGATCCCGGGGCATGGCGAGCTGGCGACAAAGGCGGATTTGCAGGCGGCGCTCGACATGCACAAGGGTGCGCGGGCGGCGGTCGAGGCGCAGGTGAAGGCGGGCAAGACGCTGGAGCAGACGATTGCCGCGAAGCCGCTGGCGCAATGGACGCCGCGCTTCGGCGCGCAGGGCGGGTTCATCACGGACGATGCCTACGTCACGGTGATCTACAACGAGCTGAAGAAGTAGGTCAGCCGCAGACTGGACAGGCCGGGTCGGCGGGCAGCTTGATTGTGCGGTTGTCGCCGGTGAGGCCATCGTACAGCCAGACGCGGCCGGCCATGGATTGGCCTGCGCCGGTGATTTCCTTCACGGCTTCCAGCGCCATGCGTGAGCCGACTATGCCGGTGAGTGGGCCGATGACGCCGACCATCGCGCAGGTCTCTTCCGTCTCGGGCATGTCGGGGACGAAGCAGCGATAGCAGGGCAGGCGTTCGGCTTGCGGCTTTGTTTTTGTCAGGCCGGACTTGAAGACGGAGAGTTGCGCGCTCCAGCGGCCGACGGCGCCGGAGACGAGGGGCAGGCCGAGCGCGTGGCAGGCGGCGTTGATGTCGAAGCGGGTGGTGAAGCTGTCCGTGCCGTCGAGGACAATGTTAGCGCCTGAGAGAAGATCGCGTGCGTTGTCGGCGGTGAGGCGTGTCTGCCTGATCGTGACGCGGGTGTCTGGGTTGAGGGCTGCGAGGCGCTCGGCCAGCGCTTTGCTTTTCGGGCGACCGACTTCGGGCGTCGTGAACTGGGTCTGGCGCTGGAGGTTGGAGAGCGAGACAGAATCATCGTCGATGAGGGTGAGCCGGCCGACCCCGGCTGCGGCAAGATAAGTGGCCACGGGGCCGCCCAGCGCGCCTGCGCCGACCACTGCGGCGTGGCTATCCAGAAGCTTTCGCTGCCCCGGACCTCCGATTTCGCGCAGCATTATGTGCCGGGCGTAGCGTTCCAGTTGCTCGGGGGCTAGACTCATGTTCGCTCGATCCTCCCGGAGCAGAAACCATGGCCGCAGACCTTGTTCAACTTCGTTCCCGCGCCGATTCGGCATAGCTGGTGACGACTGAGCCCACATCCAACGTGTATGCGCCGCTGGTCGATGAGATCATTGGCGGCAGGCGCAATATCTTCCTGACGGGCCGGGCGGGCACGGGGAAGACCACGCTTCTGCGCCAGCTGATCTTCAATTCGCTGGACAAGGCCGTGGTGCTGGCCCCGACGGGGTTGGCGGCGGTGAATGTCGGCGGGCAGACGATCCACTCGTTCTTCAACTTCCCGCCGCGGCTGCTTGATGCCGGGGATACGAAAAAGATCCGCAACCAGCGTCTGGTGAAGGCCATCGAGACGATGGTGATCGACGAGGTGTCGATGGTACGCGCCGACATGATGCAGGCGATCGATAATTCGCTGCGTCTGAACCGGGCTGACAAGCGGCCGTTCGGCGGTGTGCGGATGATCCTGTCGGGCGACCTGCATCAACTGCCGCCGGTGGTTGGCGCGGATGTCGAGCATATTCTGGAAGAGAGTTATGGCGGCGCGTGGTTCTTCAAGGCGCCGGGGTTTGTCGCGGGGCAGTTCCGGCTTGCGGCGCTGAAGCGGATATTCCGGCAGGAGGACGAGGTCTTCATCCGCATCCTCAACAGCCTGCGCAGTGGACGGTTGAGCATTGACGACGAAGAAGTGCTGAAGACGCGCGTGTCGGATCGTCCTTCGGCGGAAGCGAGCATCACGCATGTGGTGCTGACGCCGAACAATGCGGCGGCCTGGAAGATCAACCAGCTGCGCTTGGCCGAGCTGCCGGGGCCGGCGCGGGGCTACACGGCGGCGCTGGAGGGGAACTTTGAGCCGAAGGCTTTCCCGACCGAGGAGGTGCTGGAGCTGAAGGCCGGTGCGCGCGTGATGATGATCCGCAATGATCCGTCGGGGCGGTGGGTGAATGGATCGCTGGGCGTGGTGCAGGGGCTGGGCGAGAGCGATTGCTATGTGAAGATCAATGGCGAGACGCATCGCATCGCGCAGCAGGCGTGGGAAAAATTCCGCTACGAGTTCGATGCGAATTCAAAGTCTGTATCGCGATCAGTCGTGGGGTCGTTCAAGCAGCTGCCGCTGCGACTCGCCTATGCGACGACGATTCACAAGAGCCAGGGCATGACGCTCGATCGCGTGTTCATCGATTTCGATCGCGGGATGTTTGCGCACGGGCAGGCTTATGTGGCGTTTTCGCGTTGCCGCTCGCTGGAGGGGCTAGAGCTGTCGCGGCCGCTGCGGCCGCGCGACATCATCATCGATCGCTCGGCGTTCGATTTCGGCGGGCTCGATACGGTGAGCGATACGGAGCACTTCCTGCTCGCCGACATGGCCAAGCCGCAGCTTGATCTGAAGGGCTAGCGGCCCGTCGAGCCGAAGCCGCCGGCGCCGCGTGCGGTTTCGTCCAGCGTGTCGACCTGCACGAGCGAGGCGCGCGTGACCGGGGCGATCACCATCTGTGCGATGCGTTCGCCGCGTTTGATGACGAAGGGCTCCTGGCCGAGATTGATCAGGATCGCTTTCACTTCACCGCGATAGTCGGCGTCGATCGTGCCCGGTGAGTTGAGGCAGGTGATGCCGTGCTTGGCGGCGAGGCCGGAGCGCGGACGTACCTGTGCTTCGTGGCCGGGCGGCAGGGCGATGGTGAGGCCGGTTGGGATCATGGCGCGCTGGCCGGGGGCGAGCGTGACGGGCGCTGAGTCTTCGACGGCGGCGCGCAGGTCCATGCCAGCGGCGTCAGCGGTTTCGTAAGCGGGCAGCGCCAGGCCTTCGAAATGCGGCAGGGGGACGACGCGGATGGTGACGGTCATGGTAGCTCCAACTTGTCATCCCGGCCGCAGCGCGGAGCGCGAAGAGCCGGGACCCATTTAAGGCGTGCAGGCTCGCGGTGGAATGGGTCCCGGATAGCACTGCGTGCTTCCGGGATGACAAGCTGTGGATGACCTCAGGCTTCCACGTCGGCGGCGAAGCGGAGTTCGCGGTGGGGGCGGACCGTGTTGGTCACGTCCATGTAGGTCGGGTGTTTCTTGTAGGCGTGCAGGGCGTCGATGTTCGGGAATTCGCCATAGACGACGATGTCGATCTCGTTGCCGAAGAGGTCGGCCTTGTGGTTCTGCGTGACCTCGAACGTGGTCGAGCCCGGAATGCTTCCCAAGCGCTTGAGATGGCCGATGATTTCCGGCGCCTCTTGCGGGTCCTTCAGGGTAAAAAAGACGATGTGGCGGATCATGAGCCTGACCTAGGATTTGGCGGCTCTGTAGGCCATATCCAGCGCCCGCGCTATTCCGCCGCGCTGGTCTTTGTTTTGGTCGAAGGCTGGGCTTTGGCCCCAGACTGGACAAAGGACTGGGCGATCCGGTCAGCCAGTTTCATGGCGACTTCAGCCTTGCTCATGCGGGGCCAGCGGTCCGTGGCGGACTTGGTGACCAGCAGGACTTCGTTGTCGGCGCCGCCCATGACATCGCCCGAGACGTCGTTCGCGACGATCCAGTCTGCGCCTTTGCGGGTGAGCTTCGCCTTGGCGTTCTTTTCGACGTCGTTGGTTTCGGCGGCGAAGCCGACCACGAGGCGGGGGCGGCCCTTTTTCGTCGTGCCGATGGATCTCAGGATGTCGGGGTTCTCGACGAGATGGAGGTCGAGGTTTTCGGTCTTGCCGCCCTTGAGTTTCAGCTTGGTCTTTGCGCGCGTGGCCGGGCGCCAGTCAGCGACGGCGGCGACGGAGACGAAGATGTCGGCGGGGAAGTTGGCTTTCACCGCATCCTGCATCTCGAGCGCGGTTTCGACTTTCACGCCGGTGACGGTGTCGGGGATCGGAAGCTGGGTCGGGCCGGTGACGAGGCGCACATCGGCGCCGAGACGGGCGAGGGCGTCGGCGATTGCGTAGCCTTGCTTGCCGGATGAGTGGTTCGAGATGAAGCGGACCGGGTCGAGCGGTTCGCGGGTCGGGCCGGCGGTGACGACGGCGCGGACGCCGGCGAGCGGGCCTGCGCCTTTCGGCGGGGCGAGCAGCTTGCGGATTTCTTGCGCGATGCGTTCAGGCTCGGGAAAGCGGCCGGGGCCGAATTCGCCGCAGGCCATGGGGCCGACATCGGGCGTCATCACGTGGACGCCGTCGACCTTGAGCTGGGCGACGTTGCGCTGGGTGGCGGCGTGTTCCCACATGCGAACGTTCATGGCGGGGGCCATGAGCACCGGCTTGTCGGTGGCGAGCAGGGTGGTGGAGGCGAGATCGTTGGCGAGGCCGTTGGCGGCTTTCGCCATCAGGTCTGCTGTGGCGGGCGCGACGACGACGAGATCGGCCGAGCGCGACAGCTCGATATGGCCCATCTCTGATTCGTCGGTGAGATTGAAGAGTTCCTGGTAGACCTTGTCGCCGGACAGTGAGCCGAGCGAGAGAGGTGTTACGAATTCAGCGCCCGACTTCGTCAGGATGACGCGCGTGGCAATGCCTTCTTTCGCAAGCAGCCGGATCAACTCCAGCGACTTGTAGGCTGCGATGCCGCCGCCAACGATGAGAAGTATGCGCTTGCCGTTCACGCGGGCACTCCGGAACTGGCCCAATAGATAGTGAATCTTGGTCAGGATTACACCAATTCGGATCGTTCGATCGCGACGGTTCCGGCAAGGACTGGGTAAGGAATTAGGCGCGGGGGCGCAGAGGCCCTAGATTCAAAGGCATGAGCAAGGCTTTCACAAAGGAATCCGATGACGACGGCGCGTTCGAGCTGCCGGATCGCGAGGTTTCGGGATTCCCCAATCTGGTGACATCGGAGGGGCTGGCGCTCATCGATGCGGAGATTGGCCGGCATAGCGCCGCCAATGCAGATGCGATTGCAGCGAAGGACCGGCAAGCTGCTGCGCGGGCGGCGCGGGAGCTTCGCTACTGGACCGCGCGGCGGAACAGCGCGCAGGTGCAGCCGGCACCTTCGGTGTCGGATGAGGTCATGTTCGGATCGGCGGTCAACATTCTGCGCGAGGATGGGCGGCGGTCGAGCTACCGGATTGTTGGCGAAGACGAGGCCGATCCGGCGAAGGGGCTGATCGCGTGGACGTCACCGCTGGCGCGCGAGCTGATGGGGAAGGGCGTGGGCGAGGAGATCGAGGCTGGAGCGACGGAAGCGACGATCGTCGCGATCTCGATCTAGCGATGGTCGTCATTGGCGCATCGCGCCAGCGCAACGAACACGCCGCATGTCGCCTTCTGGCACATGCGGCAGCGACAGACATGGGCTTCTGAAGCTGGTCGATGTTCAGGGCGTATCGCACCGAGGCGCGTTGGCATCCGTTGGTGTGAGCCATCAGGCGTCTCTTTCCGGTCCGGCCAACGGCGCTGGCAGGCTCAGCGGACACCCAACCCGCCGATTCATGTCGAACCCGTAAGATTCAACCGGAAAGTAACCATGCGGTGTGACATTCCCTGAGAGTAAGGCCGTTTTTCGGGGTGTTCCCCGTCTCACGGTTACTGACTCAAGCAGTTGGCGCGCGGCTTGGCCTGTGCTGGCATGCTCTCTGAAGGGACTATGGGACTATGTTCTTCAACGCCAAGCCGAACCCAGCCAATTTTTCGCGTACGCTCGTTGGTGAGTGGCACGCTGACACGTCTTCCGGCGACGTGCGCGGGGAAATTACGGCTATCTTCAACATGGACGGGTCCTGGCTGACCCGTAACCAGATGGAGATCCGCGGCGTCCAGGCGGACCCGGTTACGCAGACCGGCCGGTATCGTGTCGAGGCCGTCGACAAGCAGCGCTTCAAGCTGTTCACCATCGACGAGAACGGCCAGCCTCTGTCGACCACGGTGCGCTCGTTCGTCGACAAGAATACGATGCTGAACGAAGTTGGCCGCATCACCTTCAAGCGGGTTGAGCAGCCGCAGCAACCGCTGTTCTGACACGCTGACTTTCCCCTTGTTGGACCCTTCGCCCGGCCCTTTGCCGGGAACCGCGCGCTGATGCGGCCTGTCGCGAAATCGCGGGGAATAAGCCGATCAGGGCATCGAACCCGATGGGTCTCCCCATTGGGATAAACATCGACTATCTAAGCTTCACAAATATGATGATCCGGTCTGTCCAGGCCCGCCTGTGAGGAGAAATCGATGCGCGACTACCTGAAATTCTACATCAATGGCGAGTGGGTCGACCCGGTGACGCCGCGCACGCTGGACGTCCAGAACCCTGCCAACGAAGAGAATTACGCCCGTATCTCGATCGGCTCGAAGGCCGACGTGGACAAGGCCGTCGCCGCCGCCAAGGCTGCTTTCCCGGCCTTTGCCGCTACCACCAAAGAGTACCGCGCCGACCTGCTCGACAAGATCATCGAGGTCTACAAGAAGCGCCTCGGCGACATGGCTGGCGCCGTGTCGGAAGAAATGGGCGCCCCGATGTGGCTGGCCCAGGCCGCCCAGGCTCCGTCGGGCCTCGGCCACATCATGCAGGCCGCCAACTATCTCCGCACGTTCGAGTTCGAAGAGCGCCGCGGCAAACACCTGATCCGCAAGGAGCCGATCGGCGTCTGCGGCTTCATCACCCCGTGGAACTGGCCGCAGAACCAGATCGCCTGCAAAGTCGCGCCCGCGATCGCCGCCGGCTGCACGATGGTTCTGAAACCGTCCGAGATTGCGCCGATCGACGCGATCGTCTTTGCTGAAATTCTCCATGAAGCGGGCGTGCCGAAAGGCGTGTTCAACCTCGTTAACGGCGATGGTCCGGGCGTGGGCTCGGCTCTCTCGGCTCACCCGGATGTCGACATGATGTCGTTCACCGGTTCGACGCGCGCAGGCGTGCTCGTGGCGCAGGCTGCTGCTCCGACGGTCAAGCGTGTTGCGCAGGAACTCGGCGGCAAGTCGGCCAACATCGTGCTCGATGATGCTGACCTGCAGAAAGCCGTGAAACAGGGCGTCATGCAGATGATGACCAATACGGGTCAGAGCTGCAACGCGCCTTCGCGCATGTTCGTGCCGCGCGCCAAGCAGGACGAAGCCAAGGCCGTGGCCAAGGCGACTGCTGAATCCGTGAAGGTGCAGGACCCGGCGACCGCTGAAAAAGGCGCTATCGGTCCGGTCGTGTCGGAGGCCCAGTGGAACAAGATCCAGGGTCTCATCAAGGCGGGCATCGAAGAAGGCGCAACTCTGGTCGCTGGCGGTCTCGGCCGTCCGGACGGTCTGAACCGCGGCTACTTCGTGAAGCCGACGGTGTTCGCAGACGTGCGCAACGACATGACGATCGCCGTCGAAGAGATCTTTGGACCGGTGCTCTGCATTCTCCCGTACGACACGGAAGAGCAGGCCGTTGCGATGGCCAATGACACGGTCTATGGCCTGTCGGGCTACGTCCAGGGCGAGCAGGAGCATGCCCAGAAGGTCGCCAGGCAACTGCGCACCGGCATGGTTCACATCAACGGCGCTGGTTCCGACCAGACGATGCCGTTCGGCGGCTTCAAGCAGTCGGGCAATGGCCGCGAATGGGGCGTGGAAGGTATCCACGAGTTCCTCGAAACCAAATCTGTGTTTGGCTTCGCAACGGCCTAAAAGCCACGATTACGCCAGACTGGCGTAATCTACCTTGCGTAAACTTGATCACGGCCGGTTCGCCAATGGCGGGCCGGCCGCGTTCTATTGGCGTTCACCTTGTAGCTACTATGTGAGAGACTGCAGGAATTCGCCCGTTCAGGAGGCAAACCATGTTGCGCAAGCTTGTCGCTGCCGCCGCGATCACCACCGCCCTCGGCCTGGCCGCGTGTTCGAGCGGCCCCACGCCTTATCAGCCGGGCGCCGGCAATCAGGCGGGTTACTCGGAATCGCGTCTCGAGAACGACCGCTTCCGCGTTTCGTTCAAAGGCAACTCGCTGACCAATCGCGAGACGGTCGAGAACTATCTGCTGTTCCGCGCCGCCGAACTGACGATGCAGAACGGCTATGACATCTTCACCATCGTCAAACGCGATACGGACAAGGACAGCCGTATTCGTTCATCGGGCGGCCCCGGTCCGTTCATGGGGTCGCGATGGTCCTACACTTATTTCGTGCCCCGCTATGGCTGGGTTCGCGCATGGGACCCGTACCCCTATTGGTGGGGGCCGCAATCCTATGAGGAGGTCACGCGCTACGAGGCGTTTGCCGAAGTGGTGATGAGCCGTGGACCGAAGGGTTCGGACCCGAACTCGTTCGATGCGCGTCAGGTCTCGCAGAATCTGGCGGGTAACATTCAGCGCCCGACGCCGTAACGACGATGGCTGGGGCGCGCCGGCATGGCGCGTCATGTCGCGCGTAGTTGGCGCTGACCGCCTAGAGGCAGTCCGCGTCACCGCAATCGTCGTGCTCGATCTCGATCGTCGCGTGGTCGATGCTGTGCTGCTCATACAGCCGCGCCTTGATGCGTGACACCACTGCGGGCCCGGTCGCGGCGTCGCTGACGCGGGCGTGCAGTGTGATCATCGAGCGACGGCCATCCAGCGACCAGAGGTGTGCATGATGGACGTCGGTGACGCCTTCAACGAGCCTGAGATCGTGTGTGATCTTGTCGAGGTCTAAGTTGTGCGGCGCGCCTTCCAGCAGGATGTGAGCGCTTTCGAATGTCAGCGACCAGGCCGAGCGCAGGATGATCAGCGAGACCAGCACCGACAGGATCGGATCGATCTGAATCCAGCCAGTGTACATGATCACGATGGCGCCGACGATGGCGGCGACTGAACCCAGCAAGTCGCCGGCAACATGGAGCAGGGCGCCGCGGACATTGAGATTGTCGCGATCTGCGCCATGCAGCACCGCAAAGGCGACGATGTTCACGGCGAGACCAGCGACAGCGACCCACAGCATGATACCCGGCTGGATCGGGTGCGGATCGGTGAGGCGTCCAACCGCTTCGAACGTGATCCAGACCACAATGGCGAACAGGGTGAGGCCGTTTACGAAAGCGGCGAGTACCGGGAAACGCTGGAAGCCGAACGTGCGGCGGGAGTTGGCCGGACGCCGCGCCATGCGGAAGCCGATCCACGCCAGCGCCAGCGAGCCGAAGTCTGACAGCATGTGGCCGGCGTCCGCGATAAGCGCGAGCGAGCCGGCGATCAGTCCGCCGGCAAGTTCGACACCCATGAAGCCGCCGGTAAGCAGCGCCGCGATGCCGATGCGGCCTTCATTCTTTGCGTTGGCTTCATGGTGATGCGAATGACCATGCGCATGGCTGTGCCCATGACCATGATCGTGGTCATGCCCGTGTTCGTCGTGCGCATGTGCGTGATCGTGAGCCATGCCGCTCCCTAGGCGTATTGGCACGAAAAATCAAACCATTACAATGGTATGATATAGCGCAACGAACCTTGTTACGGCCCGGCCGATCTAGGCCGGCTTGGCGAGGCCCGTTGCGTCGATCATCGCTTGCGCGATCTCTTCCTCGCCCGAGATGATCACGTCGGCTCCGAAGCTCTTCAGGTGTTCGATCTCCGCATCGTTGTGCGAGCGCGCGAAGATGCGAATGCCCGGATTGAGCTGTCGGGCGATCTCGACGATGCGGCCAGCTTCGAAACCATCGGGCACGGTGATGTAGATCAGCTTGGCGGATTCGATGGCTGCCGCTTTCAGCATTTCGAGCGAGACGCCATTGCCCGCGATTGCTGGGATGCCTTGCTCGTGGAGCTTTTCGACCATTTCCTGCCGGTCTTCGATCACCGAGAAGTCGATGCGCGAAGCAGTGAGCGCCTTGGCGATGCGCGAGCCAACGCGGCCATGGCCGACGATGATCGCACGGCCGTAGGAGGATGGCTTCTTTGCGGGCTCGGATTCCACGGACGCTGCTCGTGGCGCCCATTTGTCGGCGACGAGGAAGACCAGCGGGTTGAGCACGATCGAGAATATGGCGGCTCCCAGGATCAGGTCGCGCGCATCTTCTGGCAGCAGGCCGAGGCCTACGCCGAGGCTGGCGAGGATGAACGAGAACTCGCCGATCTGCGCGAGGCTGGCCGCGATGAGGGCGGCATTTTCCCGTTTTTGCTTGAACAGTTGCATGATCGCCAGCGCCGCGACTGACTTGCCTATGACCACGATCGCCAGCGCGCCCAGCAGCGGCCAGGGGTTGGTGAACAGCGTCATCGGGTCGAACAGCATGCCGACAGAGACGAAGAACAGCACAGCGAAAGCGTCGCGCAGCGGCAGGGTTTCGTTGGCCGCCTGATGCGAGAGTTCGCTCTCGCCCATGATCATGCCCGCGAAGAATGCGCCCAGCGCGAACGACACGCCGAAGAGTTCCGATGCGCCCAGAGCCACGCCCAGCGCGATCGCCAGAACCGACAGGCGGAACAGCTCACGTGAGCCGAGATGGACGACACGGTGCAGCAGCCACGGGATCACGCGCTTGCCGACCACCAGCATGATGATGATGAACGTCGCAACCTTGCCGAGCGTGAGGAGCAGGGCGACGGCGATTTCCTGCGCCTGAGCCCAGGTGAAGCCGCCGGCTTCGGTCATTTGCTCGCGGATGCCGGCCCAGGTCGGCAGCAGCACCAGCGCCAATACCATGGCGAGGTCTTCGACGATCAGCCAGCCCACGGCGATGCGGCCCCTGTCGGTTTGTACAACGCGCCGTTCCTGAAGGGCGCGCAGCAGCACGACCGTTGAAGCGACGGAGAGGGCGAGACCGAAGACAATGCCTGCCTCGATCGTCCAGCCCATCAGGTAACCCATGCCCACGCCCAGCAAGGTCGCGACGCCGATCTGTGCGATGGCGCCCGGAATGGCGATGGCGCGAACCGAGAGCAGGTCTTTCAGTGAGAAGTGCAGGCCCACCCCGAACATCAGCAGGATAACGCCGATCTCCGCCAACTCGCTCGCGAGGTGCGAATCGCCAACAAAACCTGGGGTAAACGGACCGATCACCACGCCGGCGATCAAATAGCCTACCAGCGGCGACAGCTTGAGCCGCGTGGCAATCATACCGAACACGAAGGCGAACCCCAGGCCGATGGTCAGCAGAGAGATCAGCGGCGTAGCGTGGGGCATTGCGTAGGGGGGTCCTTTCGTCTGTGTTCAGGTCGTTCGGTGTCCGGAATCACCTTCCCAAATTGCATAGACAAAATGCAAGGAAATCCGTTCACGGATCGCGGTGAAGTCGGCGTTGCCGCACCCGCTGGTGCCAGCATAAGGTCATTTCATGACGGATCGGACGTTACTGGTTGGAGACGCGGGCGGCACAAACGTCCGTTTCGCGCTGGCGCACATTGCTGGCGGTCGTGTGACGCTGTCGGAAATATGGAAGCGGCCAGGAGAGCAGTACCCGACATTCGAGGCCGCGCTCGACGCTTATCTGACGGAAACACGGGCGGATTATGCTGGCGCCTCGTTCGGATTTGCCGGTGTGACCGGCGGTTCGACGGTGGAGCTCCTGAACCGGGGCTGGGTGGTGGATCTGGCCGCAGTGGAGATGCGGTTGGGCGGCTGTCCGCTGACCGTGGTGAACGACTTTATCGCGATGGCCCGGTCTGCGCCTGAGCTTTCAGGCGATCAGCTCAAGGTGATCAAGGCGAACGAGGCGGTCGCAGGCGGCTCCATCGCGGTCGGGGGGCCGGGAACGGGCTTTGGCGTGGGCATTCTACGCAAGACGGGCGGGGGCTGGGTTGTCGTTGGCGGCGAGGGCGGGCATCAGGCCTTTACCCCGGAAACCGAGATCGAATGGAAGCTGGCGGAGCGCCTGCGGGAATCGCTCGGCTACGTGTCGAACGAGATCGTTACGGCAGGCATGGGGTTCGACGACACGCGCGATGCGCTGTTCGAGGTGATGGGGCTGAAGCCCAAGCCGCTGACGCAGGCTGAAGTGATCGACGCCGCCCACGCCGGAGATGCGCTGGCGCTGGAATTCTGCCGCATCCGTGCGCGGGCGACGCTGACGTGCATGGGCAATATGGCTCTGATGTCGAACGCAACGGGTGGGGTGTTTGTCGCTGGCGGCGTGTCGCAGCGACTTGAGCCGTGGTTGAAGGAGCCCGCGACGCTCGATCGCTTCTACAAGCGCGGGGTTCGTACCGGTCTTGTGAAGCCGATACCGATCAATCTGATTGCTTCAGAAGCTGCCCCGCTGATCGGGTCGGCGTATCTGTGGTTGGATGAGCAGGCGAGGGGCTGGCTCTAGCCGATCGACAGCAGCAGCCGGAGCAGCAACCGGGATGAGCCGGCGTTTGCAAAGGCCGGAAAGCTTGTCACGCGGGTCAGAAGCCTGGTCCGGATCGTCAGAAATCGACGGCGAGGCCCTTCTTTTCCCAATCGCCGTAGCGCGTGGGTTCTTCCCCGTCGCGGCGGCCATTAATTTCGGTGGGCAATTCTTGCCGAGCCGTGGCCTGGCGCCGCGCTTCGGCCTCTTCCAGCGCGCGGATGGCCTCGGGAGTCAGCTGTTTCCCAGGCGCAGCGCCCGGAATTGCTGGGATTTGTTCAGCCAGGGCGGACGGTGAGTCTTCCGCGCCACGTGCGGCATCCGGTGCATCAGTTTCTTGGGTCATGGCCGTCACGTTCACCAATTTTTTCATTTTTGGAAAGGATGCTTTTACCAACACCGCCAAACCTCGCCCTACGGGGAGTGACGACCTGTTGAGAGAGCCTCATGAGCTATTTTAAGGCCGCCGGACTGATGCTGCTGATCCATCTCGCTTTCGCGGGACTGGGATGGGCAATCGCGGAGCAAAACGGCGCGTTGATCGGCACGCTGATCGCGCTGGGCTTCCATCTTGTGGTGTTCTGGTACGCCGAGAGGATCATGCTGAAGCTCCATAATGCCCGCGAAGTCGGCTCGGACGATCCGTCCCCGATGATCCGCGCCTTTGTGGCTGACTGCGATCGCCTGGCGATGCGGGCCAACATGCCGCGCCCGCGCACCTATATCGTCGACGCCTTCCAGCCCAACGCTTTCGTTGCTGGCCGCGACACCAACCACGCCTCGATCGCCGTCACCGACGGCCTGCTCAAGACGCTCTCGCGTGCCGAAGTCTCCGCCGTGGTTGCGCATGAGCTGGCTCACGTCAAACGCGGCGACGCGCTGGCTATGAGCATCTGCTCGGCCATCGGCGTTGTTCTGACGACCATCTTCGGAACGCTTGCCTACCCGCTGGGCCAGCGCAAACGCGTCTCCCGCATCGTTTCCGGCCTTGTGGCCCGCATCTCCCAGAGCCACCACCGCGAATACGCCGCCGACAAGCAGGCTGGCGAAATCTGCGGCTCCCCGGTGAACCTGGCTAATGCGCTGCTCAAGCTTGAGCGCCACACCTCGTCTTTGCTGAACCCGCTCGCCGAGCGTAGCCCGGCGACCGCCCATACTTTCGTGATCGACCCGCTGCACGGCAAGCGTCGTGTCACCAGCGCCAGCCACCCACCGACCGAGCGCCGCATCGCCCGCCTGCACCGTCAGGCGGCCGAGATGGAAGGTACGGAGTAGGGCTCTGCCTTCCCGAAAATCAGCGATGCCCGGCCCTGCGCCGGGCATTTCTGTTTCCGGGTTCGCGACTTGCGTGCGGGGTCTGGCCAGCACGGCAGTGAAGGTCTAGGAGCCGCCCATGGCGCGACCCCCTCAAGACAAGCGACCCCCGGTGACCGGCTGGCAGAGCCGGCTGGCGGCTGCCGAGCTGTTGCACCACACGCTCGACAAGGGCCTGGATCTCGAGACGGCGATGGACGCGAGCAAGACGTTCCGCAAGCTCGAGGGGCCCGATCGCGGCTTTGCACGCGCCATAGCGGGCGCCGCGCTGCGCGGCATTGGCCGCATCGATTACGCACTGGGCGGCATGGTGCAGCGTCCGCTGGCCGACATGGAGCCTGAAGTCCGCGCCGTGCTGTGCGCAGGTGCTGCCCAGCTCTGGATGCTCGGCGTTGCAGATCACGCGGCTGTTTCGGCAACCGTCGAGGCAGCGGGACGCTGGCATGAGGCGCGCCGGGGCGGCGGTCTCGTCAATGCAGTGCTGCGTCGTGCCTCGCGCGAGGCCGAAGCATTTCACAACGCGCCGCCGACATCGGTGTGGCCGGAATGGATGGCGGCCAAGCTGAAGGCCGCACTCGGGCCCGAACGCGCCGACACGATGGCGCGGCTGCAACTTGATGAGCCGCCGATCGATATCACGCTGAAGCCGTCGGAAGATCCTGCAACCTGGGCCGAAAAGCTTGGCGGCGTTGTATTGCCGGGCGGCTCGATCCGTTTGGGCAGCGGAGCAGGGCTCACGGACCTGCCGGGCTATGCGGACGGCGTCTGGTGGGTGCAGGACGCGGCGGCATCGATCACGGCGAAACTGATCGGCGATATCGCCGGCAAGCGCGTGGCGGATCTTTGCGCTGCGCCTGGCGGGAAAGCGATGCAGCTTGCAGCCGCCGGGGCGAAGCTGACGGCTGTCGAGATTTCCAAGCAACGCCTCACGCGCCTGCGTGAAAACTTCCAGCGGGTAGGGTTGCCCGTCGAGATCGTCGAGCACGACGCCCGCACCTGGCGTCCGTCCGAGCCGCTTGATGCCGTGCTGCTGGACGCGCCTTGCTCGGCGCTGGGCATTCTGCGTCGCCACCCTGAAGGCGCCTGGCGTCGCGATCCAAAGGACATGGCGCGCTTTCCGACGACACAGGCGCAACTCGTTGCAGCCGCTGGCGAGATGCTCCGTCCGGGCGGCCGTCTGGTCTATTCGGTGTGCACGCCGATCGCTGAAGAAGGCCGCGACGTGATCGAGGCGGCGCTCGCCACGGGAAGTTGGCGGCGCGTTAAAATCACCCCGGACGAGGTCCCTGGCTTCGAGGGTGCGTTAACGAATGACGGCGACGTAATCACCGCGCCCACGCCTGACACAATGACGCGTGTCGCCGATGCATCGCTCGCCAGCGAAAGTGCGGGCGAGCCAATAAAATCGGACGTTTTCTATATAGCACGGCTTGAACGCGTCTGACGCAATCCCCAATCCTGAAGATGAACCCGGCGGCGGTTTCGCTTGGCCAGGATTGCCACAATCCTGCCTCCGATAAGCGACGAAACCGATCGATTGGGTTCAATGCCGGTTCAGCCGGATCGCGTATAACTATGTGTGTAGGGACGGGGACCTCCCCCTAAATATCCGTCCCACAGGAGTGCGTAATGGACGGGACATCCTCCAACGTTGTCGGGTCGACGATCGCCAAGCCGCAGAAGGCTTTCGCGATTGCGTTCGCTGTCCTCGCCACCGCGCTTGCTGGTTGCGCCACCGGCCTCGGCGCCACCGCTTCCGAGCGTGGTTCGATCGCGACGGTCGCGCGTGTCGATGAAGGTACGGTGGTTGGCGTTTCCGACGCTGGCCAGACCGGGCACGCCTACATGATCCGCCTGCGCTCGGGCGAGCTTGTTTCGGTCCCTCAGGCTGGCAAGCAAGCCATTGCGACCGGAACGCCGGTGGTCGTCCAGTTCGGCGACAACGCCCGCGTCATCCCCCAGAATTCCTCGATCGGCTACCTTTAGGCGCTTAAGCCGGGCAGCCTGTCCAGAACGAGACATCGTCAAGCCGCCCGGAGACCCGCTCTGGGCGGTTTTCGTTTGAGGATTCGGGCATAAGCGGCTGCTCGCCTTGCGCGGGCAAATCCCCGCTGCTAGGCCGTTTGCCATGTCGAACATCCTGATCTCGCCCTCAATTCTTGCGGCTGATTTTTCCCGTCTCGGCGAGGAAGTCCGCGCCGTCGATGAAGCGGGCGCTGACATGATCCATGTTGACGTGATGGACGGCCACTTTGTGCCGAACATCTCGATCGGACCTGTGGTGATCGAGAAGTTGCGTCCGCACACGAAGAAAACGTTCGACGTGCACCTGATGATCCAGCCGGTCGATCCGTATCTCGAAGCCTTCGCGGCGGCTGGCGCCGATATCATCACCGCGCACCCGGAAGCGGGGCCGCATTTCCATCGCACGCTTCAGGTCATCAAGAAGCTCGGCAAGAAGGCGGGCGCTGCCCTCAATCCGTCGACGCCTGCCGATGTGCTTGATCCGGTGCTCGAAGAGCTCGACCTCATTCTGGTGATGAGCGTGAACCCGGGCTTCGGCGGCCAGAAGTTCATCGAGAGCCAGCTTCGCAAGATCGAGGCGATCCGCGCCAAGCTCGACCGCGCTGGTCTCAAGGACACCATCCTCGAAGTCGATGGCGGCATCGTTCCGGAGAACGCCGGTGCGGTGATCGCGGCGGGCGCAACTGCGTTGGTCGCCGGCTCCGCCGTGTTCGGCAAGGGACCGCAGAATTATGCGAGTGCGATCAAAGCCATCCGTGACGCCAAGCCTGCTCCCAAGTCACGTGGGTGAGGGGGCATGGCTCTCACACCTCTTGGGCCATCCGGGCGTGAAGCCGAAGATGCTCAGTGGCTTGAGCTGACGGGCCGATCCGGCATGGCGATCAACGTGTCGCCGGTCCATCGCCTGCGTATCTCGGGTCCGGGCCCTGGCGGTTTCACGGCGCTGCCGAAAGACAATCGCCCGGTGAAGCGCGAACGGGGCGAGGCGATCCTCGCGGGCAAGTGGAAATTCGGCGCGGCGCACATCGAAACGCCAGCCGGCCATTCGCCGTGGGGGCCGAGCTTTCCGTCGATCCATTTCTCTGATCGCATCCATCGTTTCCACTGGCTGCGTGATCTCACCTCGCTCGGCGGTTCGGGCGAAGCGCGGGCCCGCGCGCTGGTGGTCGCGTGGACGGAAGCTTACGGAAAATGGGATAATTTCGCCTGGCGCCTGTCCGTCACTGCGGACCGACTGATCAACTGGCTGGTTTCAGGGCCGGGGCTGTTCACGCCGCTTGTCGGCGCTGACCGTGAAGCCGTGATGGAGACGCTGGGGCGTCAGCTGCGTCATCTCCAGTTCTCTGGCGGCGAGGAGACTGACCCGGTCAGCCGCTTCCGCATCGCCGTTGCGATGTGCCTTGGCGGCGCCGCCACCGATGATGGCCGCCGCACGCTCGATGCGGGCCTCGCCATGCTCGAAGTGGAGAGCGCGGCGCTGATCCTGCCCGACGGTGGACACGCCACGCGTAGCCCGGAAGCGCTGGCCGAGGCGATGCTCGACATCCAGACCGTCGAAGAGCTGTTGCTTCGCCTGGGCTTCAATGCGCCAGCTTTCCTGACGAAGCTGCAGCCGCGCATGGCTGCCATGTTGTCCTTCTTCCAGGAGTCCGATGGCGGGCTGCTTCCGGCGAATGGCGGTGGCGATTCAAGCAATGGCATCGCGCAGGCGGCGATGCGGCCGCATGGCGGCGTGAATTCGAAGTTCTCGTTCGCGCGGCTGTCGGCATATCAGCGCGTGCAGGCCGAGGGGCTTACCGTTTATCTCGATGCCGGGCCGGGGCCTGACAAATCCAACGGCGTTCACGCTCATGCAGGCGCCCTTGGTCTGACCGTCGATGATGGACCGGAGCGGCTGGTTACATCCTGTGGAGCCAATGCCGAGCTCGATCCGGTCGTCCGCGATGCGGCGCGCCGCACGGCTGCGCATTCGGTGCTCTCGCTCAATGGTGAGGACTCGGCTGTCTTCGTTGTCGATCCGAACACGGGCGTCCGCGTGCCTGATGGTCCCGCCCAGCTGGCCATCCGCCGGATGGAGGAGGGCGACCAGTATCTGCTCGAAGGGCAACATGGCGGCTGGCGCGTCCGGCATGGCCTGATCTACCGGCGTCGTCTCTATGTCGCGATGAATGGCGGGCGCATCACGGGCGAGGATTCGCTGTCTCGCCCGATGTCTGAAGCTGCAGCCAGTTTCCCGAGCGGGCTCATTCCCTTTGAAATCCGCTTCCACCTGCATCCCGATGTCGAGGTGGCGAACGGGCCTGACGATAGGACTGTATTCCTAGGTCTGCCAAAGCGGCAACGGGTCTGGAGATTCCGCAGCGAGACTTTGCTTTCTGTCGAAAATTCGCGTTACTGGGGAGGCGAGACCGTGCGGAAGACACGGCAGCTTGTCATTCGGGGAGTTGCTGATCCTGGGGCAGACGGGTCTCAGGCGCCAAACCGGGTACGGTGGGCGCTGTCGAGAATCGAACCCAGCGTTCAGGGGGAGAGTGCGTGAGTAATATCGAGGTATCTGCCCGTCGGGCGGCCATTGAAGCCAAGGCCGCCTGCTTCGGCTACGACGTCATCTCCGGCATGGTCGCGATGTATCTCGCGCCGCAGATCACTTACTATTTCTCCGGTCGTGGCTCGCCTACCTGGCTAGATTTCTTCGTTTCGGTTGCTTTCGGCGTTGCCGCTGCCTTCTCGCTCTGGCTGCGTGGTGTTCATCGCCAGGTCTGGCGCCATACCTCGCTGCGTGACGTGGTGCGCATCTTCCAGGCTGTGGCGCTGACCCACCTGATGTCGCTGCCTATCCTGATCCTGGCCAAGACGCTGCAGGATTATCCGCTCACCTCGATCTACCTGCAGTTCCCGATCTGGCTGGCCATGCTGATGGTCGTTCGCCTGTGGGCGCGGGGCCGCAATTCGGGCGATCTCTCCGCAATCTTCCGCCGCGAGCCGATCTATGCGCCGCGCGCGCTGGTTGTCGGCCCGGCTTCCCATGTTGCCGAGGCGCTGCGCGCCTCGCGCAAGGCGACGTCCGGTCCGCCGATCCGCACGATCGGCATCATCGAAACCTCCGGGCAGCATCTCGGCCGCGACATCGAGAGCGTTCAGGTGTTAGGCGGTATCAGCCAGCTGGCGACGCTGTTTGATCACTACACGGCGCGCTTCGGCGAGATGCCGTGGATCGCCATCGCCGCGCCGCCCGAGGATCGCCGCACGATGGAAGCCGCGCTCGCGGTCGCATCTGCCCGCAAGGGCACGCTTCTGCGTATCGGGCCGAAGGCGATGCTTGAGCCGATCCGCCCGGCGGATTTGCTCGCGCGTCCCGAGCGCCGTCTGGATATGGCGCCGGTGGCCGAGCTGGTTTCGGGCGCACGCGTGTTCATCACGGGTGGTGGCGGCACTATTGGTGGCGAGCTTGCACGTCAGTGCGCGGCGCTGGGTCCAGCCGAGTTGACGATCTATGACAGCTCCGAATTCAACGTGTTCGAGATCGATCAGGAGCTTTCGCGGGCCTATCCGAACGTTGTACGCCGCATGGTGATTGGCGATGTGCGCGACGAGATCCGCCTTGAGCAGTCGATGCGTGAAGCAGCGCCCGATCTGGTGATCCACGCGGCAGCCCTCAAGCACGTGCCGCTGATGGAGCTCAATCCGAACGAGGCGATCCTCACCAACGTTCTGGGCGCGCGCCGCTGTGCGACGATCGCGGCGACGCTGGGCGTAAAGGCTTTCACGTTCATCTCGACCGACAAGGCGGTGAACCCGACCAACGTGATGGGCGCTACCAAGCGCGCGGCCGAGCTGTTCATCCAGGCGTTCGCGCCGACGGCGCCGGGGACGCGGTTCTCGCTGGTTCGCTTCGGCAACGTGCTGGGGTCCAAGGGCTCCGTGGCGCCGCTGTTCGAGAAGCAGATTGCCGATGGCGGTCCGGTCACTGTCACGCACCCGGACATGACGCGCTACTTCATGAGCGTGGAAGAAGCTTCTGCGCTGGTTCTGCAGGCGTCGGCCCTGTCGGCGAAGTCCGACGTCGAGGAGGCAGCCCTTTACGTGCTGGATATGGGTGAGCCGGTTCGGGTGATCGAGCTGGCGGAAAAGATGATCCGCATGAAAGGCCTGACGCCCGGTCAGGATATTCTCATCCGTGTCACCGGCCCGCGTCCGGGCGAGAAATTGACGGAAACCGTGTTCTACGATCGTGAGCAGGTGAAAGACACCGCCATTGACGGCGTGCTGGCCGTGGCCTGGAGCCGTTCGCCTCCGATTGCTGAGGTTCAGGCCCGGCTTGATGCCATTGTGTCCTATGCCGCTCGCCGCGACCCGCTGGCGTCGCTGTCGATGATGAAGGCGCTGGCGCCTGAAATCTTCGCCGGCGAGCCCTGGGGCGAGCCCGCGATGAATGTGCATTAGGACGGGGTATTGACCCTGCCTCCCGCATCGCCATCTTTTGCTGATGGAAATGCGTGTTCTGATGTTCGAAGGCGAAGCGTATTGCGACAGTGATCGCCAGGACGAGCTTGTCCGGCGGACGCTGGAAGCGATCAAGCAAAGCGGCGCAAACCTCGAAGCCAGCGAGCTTTCGGTGGATCGCGGCGCCGCAATGTTCCTTGTCAGCGGCGATTCGGCGACCATCCGGAGGCTGTGGAGCATTGTCGACGGGACCGGGCTCGAAAACGCCTGGGAGGCCTTCGGCTCCCACATGGATTGGCAGAATTTCGAGATGAGCAGCTGAGCCCGCCCCCCTGTCGCTGATTGCGGCAAGGTTGAAGGTTTCAAGACGGCCATCCTGATGCTATCGGGCGCCAGCCAGCGCCCGGAGCATAGCCATGTCACCGCCCAAAGCCGCCCCCAAGACCGTTCCTGATCGCGTTGCCATCAAGCGCGTTCTGATCTCCGTTTCGGACAAGACCGGGCTGGTGGAGCGGGCGAAGAAGCTTGCGGCGCTGGGCGCTGATCTGGTGTCGACGGGCGGCACGTCCAAGGCGCTGAAGGAGGCGGGTCTCAAGGTTCGCGACGTTTCGGACCTGACCGGCTTCCCGGAGATGATGGACGGCCGGGTGAAAACGCTGCACCCGAAAGTGCATGGCGGTCTGCTGTATCGCCGCGACCTTGCCACCCACACCAAGGATGCGACGGATCACGGCATCGAGGCGATCGATCTGGTGTGGATCAATCTCTATCCGTTCGAGGCGACCGTGCAGGCTGGCGCGGGCTTTGATGACTGCATCGAGAACATCGATATCGGCGGACCGGCCATGCTGCGGGCGGCGTCGAAGAATGCGGACTTCGTTGCGGTGTGCACCGATGGCGCGGATGTCGATGCGGCGATTGCCGAGATGGAAGAGGGCGGTGTTTCGCTGAAGACGCGTCGGCGTCTGGCGGCGAAGACCTATGCGCGTACGGCGGCTTATGATGCGGCGATTTCCGAGTGGTACTGGAAACAGCTGGAAGAAGACGCGGGCGACTGGCGTGCGTTCGGCGGCAAGCTGCAGCAGACGCTGCGCTATGGCGAGAACCCGCACCAGAAGGCTGTTGTGTATGCAGGTCCTGACAAGCGCGCCGGTGTGCTGACGGCGCGTCAGGTGCAGGGCAAGGAGCTGAGCTACAACAACATCAACGACACGGATGCAGCTTACGAGCTGGTGGCCGAGTTCGATCCGAAAGTGTCGCCGGCGGTGGCGATCATCAAGCACGCGAACCCTTGCGGCGTGGCGACGGGCGCGAGCGTGACGGAGGCTTATCGCCGTGCGTTGGCTTGCGATTCCACATCGGCGTTCGGCGGCATCATCGCGGTGAACGTGCCGCTGGATGGTCCGACGGCTGAGGCGATCACCGAGATCTTCACCGAGGTTGTCATTGCGCCGGGGGCCAATGACGAAGCTCTGGCTGTCTTTGCGAAGAAGAAAAATCTTCGTTTGCTGCTGACCGAGGGGCTGCCTAATCCAGGCGCCACGGGGGTGATGGTGCGGACGGTGGCGGGTGGCTTGCTGGTGCAGGACCGCGATGTGGGCCGGATCATGGAAGCCGATCTGAAGATTGTCACCAAGCGCAAGCCGTCCGCTCAAGAGATTGCGGACATGATCTTTGCGTTCCGCGTGTGCAAGCACACCAAGTCGAACGCGATCATCTACGCCAAGGATGGCGCGACGGTGGGTATCGGCGCGGGGCAGATGAGCCGCGTGGATTCGGCGCGTATTGCGCGTCGCAAGGCCGAGGATGCGGCGACGGCTGTTGGCGCGAAGGACCCGGCGACGATCGGTTCGGTGTGTGCGTCGGATGCGTTCTTCCCGTTCGCGGATGGTTTGCTGCAGGCAGCGCAGGCTGGGGCAACGGCTGTGATCCAGCCGGGTGGCTCGGTGCGCGATGATGAAGTCATCAAGGCGGCCGATGAAGCCGACCTCGCGATGGTGTTCACCGGGATGCGCCACTTCCGGCATTAGGCGGGGTTGGGTTTTCAAACATCGTGGTGCAGCAGGCGCCGTGTAGGGTGCATCTTGATGCACCGGGGTTCGGTCGCGGTGCATCAAGATGCACCCTACGTCCCGTTGTAGCTCCATCCGCCGTGTCCCCCGCGAAGGCGGGGGTCCAGTGTTGGGCGCGTTGTCAAATATCGTGCGCTGATGCGCGCTTACTTTGTGGGACTGGGTCCCCGCCTTCGCGGGGAATGCGTGAACTGTGTTCACGCTTCCGGATATGATCTCACGTTCGCACGGGCGCGGCCCTGCGGGATGCTTGTTGTCGTCTCTCCCCCTCAAGAGGGAGCGGGGCGCATGCAGACACGCCGTGGGTAGTCCTGTGCTGCATCTCTGCAGCGATGCGCGTTTGCACGCGCCCCTGATCGGGTCCGTTTGTCCCGGCCGGAGATCGCGGAGTTCTCGAACACACCAAGCGGGGTTTACCGCCAGGGGCCTTAGCTCCTCACTCCTCTGCCG
>Ga0116156_10000273_pt1 | contig 58135 bp, 48 predicted proteins | sample AD_UKC045_MetaG_FD_89891 | JGI IMG/M metagenome (GOLD analysis project Ga0116156, IMG submission 89891) | Active sludge microbial communities of municipal wastewater-treating anaerobic digesters from USA - AD_UKC045_MetaG | ecosystem: Engineered > Bioreactor > Anaerobic > Digestate | place: USA...
TTCAAAAAATTGAAGCCAGTAATAAGTTTGGGGATACATTGATTACTTAACGCTTCTGAGTTGCACTGTCCAATAACCTCTAAAGTGCTTAGAACGCAAACAGACAGGACAATAAAAATTAACTTTTTCATATTAGCTCCTTAATTAACTTAGCTTATAATCTTATTTCTAATTTCGCCAACTATTTTTTTGATGTCGGCTATATCTTCTGGTGTAATTTCAATTGTGCTGGTGCTGTTGTCTTTGATCATCATCACACCATCTACAACCTCAAAGGTTGATTCCTTATAGGTATAGGTAATTTTCACTTTATCATAGATTGCCTTCAATTGCTCCATGTCGGCCAACAATGATGCCATGTTCTGATCTGAATCTTTGTAGAAAGACAGTAACAACTTAATGTTTTCAAGAATGATTTTTTGTTCTCCTATGGTTTCCTGAAGTTCTTTGTTTGTTGGGTTTGCTGTTGCAACGCCACACGTAATGTGTAGTGCTTCTAACCATCCACCTGTGAGAAAAAGTACGCTTAGATTAGCGCGTTGTTGTGTTTGCAGGTAATGGTTTATGCTGTTGAAATTCTGGGTCGTAATCAATAATAATGAGTCAAGATTTTTGCTGTTAGTAGCTAACCGTCCAATGGTTTCAATATCAAAAAACTGACCGATGTTTAATCCATCTGCTAATTCTTTTATCGATGCCATGTATTTTACACCGTCCTGATTCTGTTCATAAATATTTGTATACCCCAAATCAGTTCCATAAACACCCAAATTGAGAGCCTTCTTATAGTTGCTGTTGTATTTTGAGATATTATCGGCCGGATTAAGGAAACCAGCATTATACTTTTTGCCTGACTCCTTTAATAGCATTGAGATTTCCAATGGACTTGGAATTGACTGAAGGATTTCACCAATCGCTTCTTCTGAAATGGTAGGTCCTTCTACCTTGGTAGAATCCAGGTCTTCCAGAAAGGCCTGTTCTTTTGATTTGTTGCCGGATCCACAGGCAGTGAAGATGGCCAGAATGAACCCGATAAGTACAATTCTCATAGCGATAAAATTAAACGTTTACAAAGTTAAAAATTAAGAAGTCTCAGCCAAAAAGTTACCTGCCTGCTTTACTTCTTTTTTGGCAAGCCTACCATTGGCAGTTTTACCTTTCCTGGCACATTATCGAACGAATTGATCAACTTTCGCATCAGTTCAAAGTACAAGGTAATGTAAAGCATGATGGTCATAATCCAAATAACCAACATATTAAAAGCATAGGTACTTACCATTGTACCAAATAGATTTTTTTCGGGAGCAAAGAAATGCGCCCTGTAATCCAATGGGCCGCTTGGTTTGGGGCTTAAAAAAATAGGGTTAATCTGTTGAAATAATTGACCGTTATATTCCAAAATCCTGTTCTTCTCTGAAATGTTCTGAACCAAATCCGATAAGCTTTCATTGTAGTATTTGTTCTTGAAATCATTCATTTTATAGTCTCCACCTTTTTCGCTTTCCAGTTTAATAATAGCGTCCTCCTTCGCCTTCACAGCCCTGTTGTAACCTGCCAAAAAGAACTTCTTATAATCCGCAAGAAAGTCTTCCAGTTTCTTATCAAAAGCAGGGGTAAACATCGCCAACGTCCATGGAGTACTTAACTCCTTTTCAAGTCCCTTTTTGTAAAAATCGTTTTGAAGTGTGGTTTGAATAATATTCAAATCCTTAAGAAGGATGGCTTGAATTGAATCACCCTTTTCTTCGATATTATCAGCAATAAACTTTCTCTTCTTATTCAGTTCATCCACTAAGAATGATGCACGGAAATCAGTCTGCGATTCTGCCTGCTCAAAAATATAATACGGTTTTTCATACGAATTATTTTTAAACTGATAGACAGCAATCGCTTCATAAGCCCACCGCGATGCCATCATGTCAGCAATGATAGGTACTTTACCTTTTGTACTTATGAAATCATTCAACCGATCGAAGCTGAATAGCAATCCACTTAAAATCATTTGTGGAATGAGTAACAGCGGTATCATAACGTAAACTGTAACGGCTGAATTAAATGCTGATGAAATGTTTAACCCCAGCACATTGGCCAAACAGGACGTGGTAAACAACGCAATCCAGAAAGGAACAAACATGCCCCATTCAATTTCCAATATCAAATTACCTACCAGCACAAAACAAAAAGTTTGTATAGCAGACATGGTGAATAAGATCATAATCTTAGAAACCAAATAACTGTTCCAGCTTAAGTTAAGGAATGACTCTCTTCGCAAAATCTTTCTGTCTCGAATAATCTCCTCCGCGCTTACCGTCAGTCCCATAAATAAAGCCACAATAATGCTCATCAGCATATAGGCCGGGAAATTTTCATTGAATCGGAATATATACTCCGTTCCACCGGGTGCACTTTTATACTTAATAATGATAGCCAGAATGAACGCCAACAATGGAGCTTCTAATAAGTTGATAAGCAAATATTGTTTGTTGCTCAACTTCGATAAGGTATCACGAGTTGCAAAGATGATGGTCTGTTTTAATTTGTTAGGAAGACTAAGCGAATGAGGAGGCTCTTCCTTAATATCTTCGACACGATTTATTTTAAATCCTTCTTTATATAAATCATACCACTGAGGTGGTGTTATTTTTCTTTTGGATGTTGGCTGACCATACTCATCGACAACCTTCGCTTCGATGATATTAAATATTTGTTCAGGGTTTACATTACCACATGTTTCGCATTGTCCTCTGTTACTATCAACCTGATGTGTTGATTTCTTGAAATAGGTAACGGCTTCAACCGGATGTCCATTATAAGCGGGGTATCCACCGACATCCATAATGATCATCTTATCAAACATTTTATAAATGTCGGATGATGGTTGATGGATAACGACATAAATTAATTTACCCTTTAACGATAACTCTTTTAGTAAGTCAATAACATTTTCAGAATCGCGTGATGAAAGACCAGAGGTAGGCTCATCTAAAAACAGAATGGCAGGTTCACGAATTAATTCAAGGGCAATGTTTAAACGTTTGCGTTGACCTCCACTAATTGTTTTCTCCAGTACATTTCCAACCTTTAAATCCTTGCGTTGATCAAGGCCAAGGTTTGTCAACACTTCCATCACTCGTTTTTGCAATTGCTCTTCTGTGAGATTGGCAAAACAGAGTTTGGCGTTATAGTATAAATTTTCATAAACAGTTAATTCTTCAATAAGCAAATCATCTTGCGATACATATCCGATAACTCCGTGTATTCTATCCTTCTGTGTATGGATATCGAATCCATTTACTAAAATAGTACCGATGGTGGGCTTTACTAAACCCGCCAATACATTTAGTAAGGTGGTTTTACCTGCACCACTGGCTCCCATAATACCTATCAATTTTCCAGGACCCTCTGAGATAACTACGTTACGAAGGCCGATTGCACCATTTGCAAATTTTAGCTCTTCGATGTTAACATTGAATGAAAGCTTAGCGGTTTTTAATTCTTCATTAAAGTTGGCTACTAAATCACTGTAGTACAACGCATCGCCTGCCTGAGTTTTAATAGTGCTTCCATGCGAAAAAAGGTAAACACGATTCGGTTGCATGGTAAAACCATTGAGGATATTCAATTGTTCACCCATGTATTTGGTGAAGTACATCTCAACACTTTGCACGCGCATAAAGACAAGCGTACCTTCAATATGTCCGTGAACGTGTTTATGCAGCTTACCTGCTTCTGCAGCTTTGGCTGAATCCAGTAAAATGATATCGCTAAAGTTTAATGATTTAGCATCTTCAGTGGTGACAAAACTTTCAATAAGTTGATATTCATCCTTTCCAATGTTGAAAACGGTGGAAACGGTATTCACAATCTCCATTCGTTGTGGAGAGAAATTTTTGTCCGTACTTACCAATTCCAAAAGTTTGATCAATACAACAACTTTTTGTTTTTGGGTTAAGGTCTTATTAATCTTCTTACATATACCGAGTGTCTTTACCGAATCTTTAACAGATGTAAGTTTGGACTTTCCATCATCATCATCTGTTTTTCCATAGCCTGAAAATTGATCATAGAGTTCGATGTATTCTTTGATCGAATCCCGGTCTAGTTCTGTTTGAAAAAAGTTGATTACGAATTGTCTCTCTTTTTCTGTAACGCCTCCATCTTGTTTAGTGATGATGGCAAAAAGTTGAGTCAGGGCTTTGAGTATTTCTTCACTCATAGGTAAGAAGTATGTCTATAAAGATATAAAAAAATATCGGTTACCCGTCATTTCAAACCCCTGCAGATGGGAATTGAAATGATAAGTAACCGATTGATAATGAACTGGTACGATCAGTACGTCTTAAACTCGAACGGTATTTCCACGAGCTCTGAAAACTCCTGGCCCGCTTCTTCCATATCCTCATCATCTTCATGGAAATACCAGGTAATTCTCATCCCTTTAATGTCTTCCAATGCTGAAAGAACATCTAATATTAATTTTGAGGAAGCTGTATTAAAGTACTCCAACTTGAATACAAATTCGGTCGATGGATTCGCATCGCTTCCATAACTTTCAATCCATTCTAAAACGGGACGATAGAATTCAGCTGAATCCTCCGGAAGGGAACGGCCAGAGATTTCAAAAATTCCGTTCTTCTTATCAAGCATTATCTTCGGTGTATCTTCGGCTCCTTCAAGATTTAAAATTTCCATGGTGTCAATCTATTTTAGTTAATATGGTCTCAATACAATTATTCAGTTTCGCGGGGAACGTTTACTGTCAGACAAAAGAAACAATAGTCAGCTGACATTTCCGGAAAATCAAATGCTAATTTCTCGCCCGATTTACGTGCCATGTCAACAAATCCTAGTCCCGCTCCACCCTTATCAGAAATAGTGGTGTTCTTAATAATCTCCTTGTAAAGTTCTTTTAATCCATCTTTATCAAGGCTGTTAATATGATGCAGTTTTTTCTCAAGGCCAGCCACATTGCTCTTCTGGATTGGATTTCCTGACATAATTGTATATCGGTTTGCCTCTCGACCAATTAGGAAAATGGCAGCATGGCTTCGTATCTGCCCATCTACCAGCTCATCACTGTGTTTCACAATATTTTGTAAGGCTTCAACCATGACATTAAAAACTTTGCGTTTTATGTTGCCTTCTTCTCCGGAGGAATCCAGGTTTCGCTCGGCCATGGCAAGAATTGATTTGGTGCTTTCCTGGGTGAAATCACCCTGATATACCAGAATCAACTTCTGCGACATCATGGTGCGGTGCAGGTCATAGATAAAATTCATGAGTCTGAAGATTAGATTTAAATAATGTGGTTCACTAAGTTAAGTTTTTTATCGAGCATCACCATCTGCATACTAAAATTGGATGGCAATATCTCATTTAAAATTTAATACCAATTAAAAGTACGTCATCTATTTGCTTGGTTTCGCCTCTCCAATTCTCCCACTCCTCATCAAAGACTACCATAGCTTCGTTCATAGGTTGTTTATGTACACGTTCGATGGTTTCGCGCGTTTTCTTTGGTCCAAACTTCCGGTTTTCTGTTCCTCCAAATTGATCGGGGAAACCATCCGAACTAAAGTAAATGGAATCGCCAGATCCTAAATTCAATTTAGTATTGGTAAAGTTAGTCTGGTTCTTAAAAATACCGCCTCCAATAGGGAATTTATTTCCCTTTACTTCCTCCATTACTCCACCCTTCATAATGTATAATGGCCGATGAGCTCCGGCATATTCCACCGTTCGTTCAGTCATGTTCAACTTACAAAGCGCAATGTCCATTCCGTCTTTGGTGGTGGCATCTTCATCCTGACGCAAAGTTGTTGTTACACCCTCATCCAACAAGTCAAGTATTTTGCCTGGCTCTGTGATCTTACGACTTCTTACAATATCATTCAATAAAAAGTAGCCGATCAAAGACAACAGTGCTCCAGGTACACCATGACCAGTACAATCCACTGCTGCAATAAAAATTTCGTCTTTGATTTGAACAAACCAAGGAAAATCTCCACTGACTACATCACGCGGTTTGTACAATATAAAGGAGTCAGGTAATGCTTTGCTTATAACACGCGAATTGGGAAGAATAGCATTTTGTATTCGCTTCGCGTAGTTTATACTTTCAGTGATCTTCTTGTTCTTATTTTGAATTTCAAGCTCAATCATCTTCCGCTCGGTAATATCGTGCGAAACAACCAGTACCGATTCTAACTTAGATGATTCATCAAATTCAGGGATACCATTTACCTGCATGATGCGCTGCCCCATCGAAGAGGTAAAGTCAATTTCAGCTGAGACTTTTTCGTTTGTGGAATTTACCTGTTCTACAACATTTAACCAGCCTTCTAATATTGACTTATCAAGATCTACTTCTTTAACTTTACGGTTTAGGAATGCCGATGGTTTGCGACCAGTGTAATCCTCAATTACAGGGTTGATGTACGAAATTTCCTCCTGCTCGAGGCGCGTAATTAAATCAAGTGAGTTTTCAGAAAGCGCCTGCATTTTACTTCGCATTCTTTGCTCTTGCTCCGCTCTTCTTTTCTCTGTGATATCACGCGAGTTCAAAATAAAACCATGAATAGCTGGGTTTGAAATAAAATTGGTGCCCGTTGATTCAATCCAGATAAAACTTCCATCCTTTGCACGGTATTCATATTGTACCGTTACTTTTTCATCCGGGCTTTCCACCATTTTACTGAACAATCCTTTGAACGTTTCACGATGATCTGGATGGACTTTATCAATATCACTTTTATTGATCATCTCTTTCTGTCCATAACCCAAAATGGTCTCAACAGAAGGTGATATATATCGAATACTTTCGTCTTCCTCGTAGATTGTAATTACTTCAGATGCGTTTTCCAAAAGTAATTGCATCCGATTTTGTGTGCGATTTACCTCCTCGATTTGTTCTTCTAACTGTAGGTTCGAGCGTGTAAGTTCTTCCTGAGTAGCCTGCATCTCTTCCGCATTCTGACGAAGTACTTCTTGTTTCTCCTTCAGCTCATTACTCATCTCTTGCGATTCTGCCAGGAGCTTACGTGTGCGTTCGTTTACTTTAATGTTAAAAATAGTACGCGCCAAAATCAACGAAAGTTCCTGAACGAATTTTACCTGTGATGGATCAAATCGTTTAAAGCCTGCAAACTCCAATACGCCATATACCTCTTCATTGGTAATGAGTGGAACAATTACAATGCACTTCGGGCGTTGGTCACCGAGAATACCAGATGTAATAGACATATAATCATCCGGGATTTCAGTACGCACAATGGTGTCTTGTTCTGCAGCTGCTTGCCCTACCAACCCTTCAGCAAACTTGAATGATGCCTTTAAATATTTTTTACGATTGTAAGCATAGCTGGCACGAAGTTCAATTATCGGCTTTTTCGGATCTTCATCATTCACAGCATAAAATGCTCCTTGAATCGCTCCGATTTTCTCTAGAATAAATTTAATAACGTCATCGCCTAATGCGTCAATTGAATCGGCCATACGGAGAATCTCACTGATCTCTGCCACACCCCGAACAATCCAGTTGCGTTCCTTATCACGACTTTCATTTTCAATAAGGTTGTGGCGCATATTGATGAGGGACATACCCAACATATCATTCTCGCTGGTGGGTCTGAATTCGGTATCGTATTTACCTTCACCAATGCGTTGTGCGAAATCAGCATTTACCTTTAGGGTTTGTACCAACTCATTAACTTTGGTGCCCATTTGACCAAATTCATCATTGGTGTTTTGCGATATATTCTCAGGCAAAATTCCCTGCGCTACCAATCCCAAAGTATTACGCATAGCAAGTAATGGTCTGGTAAGTGAACGAGCAAACACCATGGCAAGCAATGTTGCAAGAGCCGCAATGCACAAACCAGCGTAGATAAATGTAGACATGAGTTCGCTAGCCTGGCCATTCGCTTCCTCTTCATTTATTTTCACTATCAATGCTAAGTTTGCCAGATTGATTTTACGAGCGACTTGCAAAACATTTTCTCCGCGGTAGTCTGTCCCTTTTGCGGATGTATTAATTCCTTCAAAAACAGGAACAAATGCCTTAACAAACTGGCTACCTGGATCAATTAATTGAATGGCAGAAGCTGTATCACTTCTCAGAGGACTTACCAAAGCAATCTTTTTCGATAAAACATCATGCTTTGCTAAAATGGCTTCACCGGTTTTACCTAACCCCTGATAACTCATTAGCACTTGATATGCCGTGGTTAAGTCAAGCTTAATAATAACGAGCCGCTTCTCGCCACCAGGATCATTCACCATTCCTGCTACGTATGTGAAATAATTCTTTTTTGCTCTATCGCGTTGAATTGATGAAAAGTAAATGCCGCTTTGAGCACCAGTGAAAGTTGCTAAATCAGGGTCATTAAAATTTCCCTTTATTGAAGGATTAGTTGAGGCAATAACATTTCCTGTGACGGAGGTAACAATGATATCAGATACACCAAAAAGATCTTTTTTCTCATTGAGGTAATCCGTGAGAGAACCATCAGAGGACGAACTGATAATTTCATCTTCAGAAGTATCAACACTATCACTTTCACTTTCTTCATCGCCACCACCTCCCATGTCCATTAAATCAAAGCCTCCATCATCGGATGGAGCGGATGAAAAACTCGATGCTTTAAGTCTGTCATCCTCCAAAAGAATTTTCAGTGCATTCGCATTTTTCTCGAAATAGGTATTTAAATAGAGCGCTCGATTATCGGCAATCACCGACAGGTTAGTGGTGAACTTATCCTGGTTGGATTTTAAATGATAATCGTAACTAAAGAAACTAATTGCTGCAACCGTAACCAATGAAATGGTAAGGATGAGAATCGTGATTTTGGTACTGATGTTAATGCTCTTCATCATAGCGTTTGGCGCTGGGATTTATGCTTTACCTGAAATTTTTTCTGCAATAAGATGGGTTGATGCTTCAACAAACTTTCGTTGATCTTCCGAAATATTCGTGAATGAGGCTATTTCAATAATTCCTAAAACACGTTCTGGGGTCTGGATGGGTACAATCAGCAAAAATTTTGGTGACGCACTACCTAAACCTGAGACAATCCGAATGTAGCCTTCGGGTACATCATCGACATAAAGCGTCTTGCCATTGGCTGCACTTTGCCCGATTAACCCCTCCCCAAATTCATATTTAATGATGGTGCTTTCGCCAATGCTTAGCGCGTAACCACCCTTTAATTCTACTTTTCGTTTCCCGTCTTCTTCGGCAGCTTCATATATGGCACCTTGCCCTGCATCAATTTGTTTGCAGATTGCTTGCAGCCCATTCACTAAAAGTTCTTTGCGACCTTTAACAGCATCCAAACTGTTTTTAACAGCATCCAAACTGATGGAGGATACCCCACCTTCACCCGCTTGTTGACCGGAAAGCGATTTATCAGCGGCTTTATCACGATAAACAATTATTTCTTTAGAGTATTTTAAAGCGGAAACCAAGGCAATTGCTCCCAATAAAAAGGTGATTGAAATCGCCACGTACACAGCGGTAAATTCGCCCTGGTATCCATCGGCCAACCGTAACCCATGCGGAAGTGTATAAATAAAATAAAAAGAAGTGCCGAACCCCAGAATCGAAAGAATTGCGAGGAAGAGGCCGACTTTATACCGATCGCTAAATATGCCTGTCATCTATATTGTTTGTCTAATTCCTTTAAAAACTCTACAATTTGGTCAACCTTTAGCACATGGTCAATTTTTGTTGCTGCTAAAGCTGCCTTTGGCATGGTATCAATCATACATTCAGTGGGTTCCTGCACTAAAGTGAGTCCACCACGATCGTGTATATTCTTCATGCCCAGCGCACCATCCCGGTTCGCACCCGAAAGCAAAATGCCCACGAGTTTGTCTTTATACACATAGGCACAACTTCCTAGTGTAATATCAATTGCGGGTCGCGAATTGTTTATCATTTCTTCCGTTGAAAGGGCAAAGTGATTACCCAGTTCAAGGGACATGTGATAATTGGCCGGAGCCAGGTACACGCAACCCTTCTTTATATTTTCCTTGTCGTTCGGTTCCGTAACCTGAACAACACTTTTAATCGACAGTGCTTCCACAAAACCGTTTCTCACATGCTTGAGCCTATGCAAGCACATGATGATTGGTAGCGGAAAACCTTTCGGCAACTGTGACAGGATTTTTACAACACCCTGAAAGCTGCCTGCTGACCCTCCGATAACAACGGCTTTGTAGCTGTTATTTAGGTTGAATTTACTCATTGGTCAAAGACAACTTTACTTAGTCTTTTATTTTCTTATAAATCTTCTCTTCGTTGTTCACCACAATAAAGCGGCTGGCATAATCACACCAGATCAAAGATTCTTTCGAACCAATGGCCAGGTATCCATACTTAAACAGGCTTTCGTGGAATTTTTTAAGTACTTCGTTCTGCAGGGTTTGGTTAAAATAAATCATGACGTTTCTGCATAAAATCAAATCGAATTTATTGAACAAGTCGCCCACCACCAGATCGTGCCTGCGAAAGGAAACATTCATGAACAAGTCTTTATTGAAAACAGCATTACCACCCTCTTCTTTATAATAATCTTTGAAATTACCAGTGCCCTGAAAGCGGATGTAGTTTTTTTCATTCAGCTCCATGTTTTTTATGGGATAGGTAGCTGCTTTTGCTTTTTCAAGAATATTAACATCCAGATCGGTGGCAATTAAATTTACATCACCATGAATGCCCATTTCTTTGAGCATAATACACATGGAAATGACTTCTTCGCCTGAGGAACATCCGGCATGCCATATCTTGAATTGCTTGTGGTTAAGCATTATGGCTGGTATTATTTCCTCCCGCATGATGCGCCAGAAACCCGGATCACGGAACATTTCAGTAACGTTCACGGTGAGCTCATCTAAAAATTCATTAATGAAAGCAGGTGAGTCTGTCAGTTTTTTCAGAAGGGCATCAACCGAAAGTTTTTTCAACTCCATGATTCGCAACACCCGTCTCTTGAATGAGGACATGGCATAATTGCGGAAGTCGTAGGAATACTTTTGGTGGATCAGTTCCGAAATCCGCTTCAGATCGGCAATGTCAATATCCAGCATGATCAAGTCTTTAAAAGCAATTCAAATTTAATATCTGTTTAAAACAGGAAGTTGGATTTGGGGCTAAAATCCTACACCCGTTTATATGAAACCTCATTAACATCATTTTCTCCAAAATGAAATTAACTAATTGGTACTAATTAGGTGAAAAAAAGGATTTTAAAAAGCTTTTCAGAAATAAAACGGGAGTTAGTTGCGACCAGCCTTATGATGGAGTTCCTCTTGCGTTATTTTAAGTGCCTCAAGATTAATTTTAAGGGCGGCTTCAACTTCACTTACAATTTCCCAATCATCACCTCGCTTTGTTTTTTGTGCCAATTCTTTTTCGAGTGCTTCAATTTTTTGACGATACTCTTGCACCAAAGTATTTGCGCTTGCCTTTGCTAAGGTTATTTGATTAGCATGATCGCTTGCTTTTTCTTCTAATTCTGCAATTTGCTCAATGTATCCTCCCTCCTTTCGGGATGACTCTTCTTGTGTTGCCTGAAGCTCCTCCATGTTTTGCCTCATTTCTTCTTCTTGCGCACGCATCTCTTCCGTTTGTTGTTGAAACTGCTCTATGAGCTGGCGATTTTTCTCTGCCGCTCTTACCGATGCTAAAGTAGAGGCAATGGTTTCACCAAGTTTTTCAACAAAGGAAATAACATATGGAGCATATTCTTTGAAGGATGCAAGCTCAACGATGCCATACACTTCTGTATCTACTTTTAATGGCACCATTAGAATACTGTTAGGATTTGCATCGCCCAAACCAGAGGTAATTCGTATATATTCATCTGGGATATCCGTGATATAGGTTGTTTCTTTTTCAAGAAAAGCCTGACCTAAAATACCTTCACCTAATTTTACCTTTCGTTGTTCGAATTTTTTAAGATCGAATGCAAACAACGATACCATGTCCAAAAATTTATTATTCTCATCTTCATCGTTTAAGATGTAGAGCCCCCCCTGATTTGACTGGGTATATTGAACTAAAGCGGCAATTACCTTATCGCACAACAAGGCAATGTTGTCATTGGAGGATCGAAGAATATCGGCAAACTTGGCCAGGCCTTCATTTACCCATTGGCGCCTCCTATCCTCTTCATTAAGCTGCTTAAGTTTGGCTTGCATATCAATTAGAGAATCGGCCAACTTATTTTTTCCGGCAGCATAGTTTTTATCCAATGAATCCTTGTAATCTATGGTGAGCTTACCTTCACCAATGGCCGTTACAAAATCGGTAGCATCTTTTAAGTTTTCAATGGTTTGATTTATTTGAATACCGATCTTACCAATTTCATTTTTCTGAAGACCAATGGTATGCACATTATTTTCGGTATTGACTTCCAATTCTTTCAATGGTTTTAGCACGTAACGTTGAAAGAGAATGTAGATACCTATTAGTAATAATCCATTTACAAAAGCGATCAATACATAAAGTTGAATAAGCGCATTCTGCTTGGCGTTTACCTCTTCTTCTAAATCTACAATCAACTTGTCGAACCATTCTGACATGGAGAGCCACTGCGCCTCCTGATTTAATTTTGCAGTTGTGTAGGTTGTATTTTGCTTTCGAACGATGGGTGGCTCCACTACATTACCCAATGAGTCGGGTTCGCCTGCCAGGGCTTGCTCTTCCAGTATTTCATTTTGAGTTAATAATAGCGCGGTATTTTCCTTATAGCTTACCCAACTTTCTAGCAAGTTTGCATAGGTAATATTAGCCAATCGAGACAAGGGTTTAATAAATACAACTTTATCATCCATGCGGCCTCCTTCTCCCAACACTTTCAATCGCTTATCCTGTTGCTCAATACTGACAATAATTTGCGGGGCTAGTTGTTTTTTGCCATTCAAGTAGGCTTGAGTTTGAAAGGCAACCTGCACACAAGCTAATTGTGTAGTGCGGGCATAATCAATTTTACGCTCCGCTTCATGAAGTTTGTCGATGGATGAGTTAATAATAACGAACTGCCCACCAAAGATCAACACCATCGTTACCACTGTAAAAAGGCCGAGTTGCTTCAATGATCTATTCCGCAAGAAATTCATCTGTTACGAATAAAGGTTTATTAAAGAAACAGAAGGAATATCCGTGGTTGGGGATGCAGAATTGAAAACGTTCATGCCTGAATATTTCATATTCCCAAATAAACTAAAATATGATGAAAGCCAAAACTGTTCAGGTAATGAATATAAGTATAACATCAATACCTATGTTTCTAAACTTGACTTTGTAAAACCAAAGGGCATTAACGTGCGCACTGAACTGGCCTTTATCCATTGATGCTGCTCATTAAGCATAACAATGCTATAGGATTTCCCCTGACGAAGCTCAAATTCGAGCATTACTTGTCTGCATGCCCCACAGGAGGTGGCTGGTGAAAGCTCTTTATGATTTTTCTTGTGGGCAACAATGGCCATGTTTACAATTTTCTTTCCGTTATGAAGCGCAGACAGTGTATAGAGTGCAACACGTTCGGCACACATACAAAGGGGATATGACGCATTTTCCTGATTGGATGCGGTAATAAAGGTACCATCGTCTAACATAATGGCAGCCCCGACATGAAACTTAGAATAGGGAGCATAAGCATACTCAGTTGCTTCCCGTGCGCGATGAACAAGGTATTTTGATTCTGCATCAAGGTCTTCCAGATGATTGAATGTGATGATCTCCTCCTTTATCATATCCGTTACTTTAGATGATGAAGGTAGTAAAAGTTTGGCTGAGGTTATTATTTTTTGATAAACACTGACTCGTGTTCGATTCAATACTATACAGATTACCGTTCCCGAATTACCATTTTCAACAATTTGCATAACTATAATAGCTAAATATTAGCTTTGCTCTACTTAACTATCAAACTAAAGCACATCAATAGATGAATCGGATTTTAGTTCTGGGCGCGGGGCGTTCATCTTCTTCCTTAATCACATACCTTCTTGAAAAAGCACATTTGTTTGATGCGCATATTGTAATTGGTGATTTTTCTGAAACCGTGGCTCAAAATAAGGTAGGCGAATCCAGTCGTGGTACAGCCATTCAATTTGATATTCAAAATGCAGAAGCAAGCCGCAAAACCATTGCAGAATCAGATGTTGTTATTTCAATGATGCCTGCTCATCTTCATCCGTTGGTAGCAAAAATTTGCCTGGATGAAAAAAAACATTTGCTCACCGCTAGTTATGTTTCAGATGAAATGAAATCGTTAGATGAAGAGGTAAAAGCTAAAGACTTACTTTTTCTAAATGAATGTGGGCTCGATCCTGGTATTGATCACATGAGTGCCATGTACGTAATTGATATCATTAAAGAACGTGGTGGTGAGCTTACCTCCTTCGAATCTTTTACTGGAGGGTTGATTGCACCGGAAACAGATCCTGAAAATCCATGGCGCTACAAATTTACCTGGAACCCACGCAACGTAGTGATGGCAGGTCAGGGCACAGCGAAGTTTTTGGAAGGTGGAGACTACAAATACATTCCGTATCAACAACTTTTTCAACGTGCTACAAAAATAACAGTTCCTGATTTCGGTGAGTACGAAGGATACGCTAATCGCGACTCATTAAAATATTTGGAGACTTATGGTTTAAACTCCATTCAAACCATGCTTCGTGGAACTTTACGTAACAAAGGATATTGCAATGCCTGGAATGTATTAGTGCAATTAGGATGTTGCGATGATACCTATACTATGGAGGGTGTAGAGTCGATGCGGCATATTGATTTCGTGAAAGCATTTTTGGATGAAAAAGAAATAGAAGCGCAGGAGAAAGTATGCTTCCTTTTTAAACTTTCTTTTGATGGTGAAGAAATGAAACGTTTGCGTTGGAGTGGATTATTTTCGGATGAGAAAATTGGATTAGAAAAAGGAACACCCGCTCAGGTATTAGAGCATATTCTCAATAAAAAATGGAAACTCAATACGGGCGATAAAGATTTTATTGTGATGTGGCATCGGCTTAAGTATACATTGAATGGAATACAAAAAGAAGTTCAGGCATACCTCACTGCAACAGGTGATGATGAAACCAATACCGCCATGGCCAAGACGGTAGGGCTGCCTTTGGCCATTGCAGCAAGATTGCTGGTGGAAGGAAAATTAAAAAGCAGAGGTGTTGTTATTCCTGTTCATAAAGAATTTTACAAACCGATCTTACAAGAATTAAAGTTGTTAGGGATTGAACTTCAGGAGAGAGAATCGTAATCCTTAAAACTTATCTTCCCATCATGCAAACATTTTCTTTTTATCTGGTTTATCCTTTCATCTATATAGTCGCTTGTCTGCCCTTTTGGGCGCTGTATAAGGTATCCGATTTTCTTTATTTTCTTGTCAGGCTTAGTGGTTATCGTAAACTAGTAGTTATCAAAAATCTTCGAAATTCATTTCCTGAAAAAAGCGAAAACGAAATTGAAATATTGTGCAGTGCCTACTATCGCTATCTCTGCGATCTCATACTGGAAACCCTTAAGACATTAAAAATGAGCGAAGCCGAAACATTAGAGCGGTGCATTTTTCATAAACAGCCATGGCTAACCAAACTTCATGATGAAAATAAAAGCATCATCATTGTGATGGGGCATTATGGAAATTGGGAGTGGGCTGGTCCAAGTTTTACACTAAACACTGTATACCAACTAGTCGTAATTTATCGTCCGCTTTCAAACTCTTCTTTCGAAAATATGATGGTTGGTATGCGAACTCGTTTTGGCACCCGCATTTCTCCTGTCGATAGAACTTTACGCGATATGGTGGCTAACCGAAACGAAGTCACAGCCACTGCTTTTATTGCCGATCAAACCGCGACTGCAAAAAATGCATACTGGACAACCTTTCTAAATCAGGACACTGCTGTGTTTACCGGACCAGAAAAATTAGCAAAGCGTTTTAACTATCCTGTTGTGTTTATGAACGTAAAATGTAAACGCAGAGGCTTTTATGAAATAACCCCTGAATTACTTTTTGAACATCCCAATACAACAGCAGAAGACGAAATTTCAGAAAGATTTACAAACCGACTCGAAAAAGAAATTATTCTTAATCCTACCTATTGGCTGTGGTCGCATAAGCGATGGAAACATAAGCGAAAGAAAGGTATTTGATTCGTGTCGTTGACTTAAGCTCCGCTGACCTCCTCTCTTCTAGAGAGGAATGAGGTGAGGCTATAAAGAAAGGCTTAAGTCAACGACATTGATATTTGATTTAGAAAATCAATTTTGAAGGGCTAGCACTTCGTTCCATATTTTTTTCAGAACAGGAATACCTTCTTTCAAATTCACTTCCCGAATTGATTGTGTGTTCTCACCCGGGTAGCGTACCTGCTTCAATTTTGCCATCGGAACAGAGGCAAGGTAATCATCCAGAATGTGTTGAATTGCTTTTTCAATGGCCGGGTAATTGTTGAGTTTGGAAACATCGATGGTCATAAAAACCTGTGAGACCGAATGCTCGGCAGGAAGTTGTGAAACCTGAGCAGTAGATAATCCACCTGAAAGAATGGTAGCCAGTATATCCAACAGCAATGACATGCCTGCACCTTTCCAATAACCAATCGGTAATACATTGCGCGACTTCATGATGGCAGCAGCATCATCTGTCAGATTACCTTCTAAATCAAATCCACCGGGCACAGGAAGTTTTTCATTTTTTAATGAGTACAACTCCAGCGATCCATACGAATATTGCGACATGGCCATGTCTAAAACAATGGCATCATTCTGATATGGCACCGCAATAACAAGAGGATTGTTTCCAAGCTTCGAATCAACGCCACCCCATGCTGGCATATTTGCCAGCGTGTTTGTCCAGCCAATAAAGACGAATCCGTTTTGTGCTGCATGCCGGCCATAGTATCCGCCACGCATCCAATGGTTGGTATTTGCTAATGCGACACAACCCAATCCATTTGCTGTTGCAATTTCCATAGAGCGATTGGTGCATTGTAATGCATTGAGTGGCCCGGGTCCCAATTGTCCATCCCACTGCTCCATACATCCTATTGCAGTAAGTTGTTGTGCTTCACTATCAATTTTTATATAACCATCCTTGATGTACTGAACAAAACGAGGGAAACGATTTACCCCATGTGTGTAAACTCCCTCAAGACTATTTGTTGCAAATATATCAGCACAGGTTTTTGCTTCCTCTTCAGAAAATCCATGTTGCTTCAGGATGTTAAAAAATGTGTTGACCATTTCTGGATACAACACTTGAACAAAAGAGGAATTTATCATTTAAGAAAATTAAAAAACTTTCTTGGTAATTCAAGTAGCATTCATCTTCAAGTTAAAGAACAATAGCTTATCATATCTCTGATTCTTAAAGGTCACAAATCCAAAAATGAAAAATATTATTTGTGACATCATGGAGTATCCTCGTTATTTTATTTCTTCAAAAAATCGGTAGCGCCAATTCCTGTTACAGGTAATAAAACTGCAAAAGCAAGAAGAGCCAATCCATTTGGAATGATGAGATAAAAAACCACTAACAAAATAATGTAGTACATCGGAACAAGAAATATTCCGAAGGCGTATTTAAGTGAGCTGATCCATTGTGGATCTTTTATATTCTTTTCGATAAATCTTTTAATTAACAAGTAAGGTAAGATGTGCAATACATATCCAATCCAAATAATCGGATTAATTATCTTCCAGATGATGGAGGATTTTTTTGATAGAAGTATTGCAGGTGCTAATGGATAGGACTTCAGAGTATTTTTATCTGCCTCCAGTTGCCCCATCATATCCTTTTCAAATTTCCGATGCTTGAGCAAGAAATTAAACTTGGCTTTGTAATCATCATCCGCAGGGATAGCCAATGCTAATTTCTTCATGGCATCGTCTGTCACCGTAACGATGGTTTCTAGTTTTTCACGTTCGGAGAATGAATCTTCTAAAATTTCATTTACACGTATTGGGTCGCCAAAATTAATCAGCACGCGTGAACGAAAGGCATGGTGATCCTCATAATGTATTCCTACAGGTACGATTGTAAGGGGTGTAGTATTTTTTTCTTTGAACTGCATGGTCATGCGAGCGAATCCTTTTTGAAGAGTTCCACCAGCATACGGTTCATTGTGATTACCTTCGGCAAAGATGAGTATGTCTTCATTTTTCGCCAACATATCAATCCACTCCTGAATAATCGCATCGTTATTTCGGAGTGACCCAAAACCATCACGGCTACGAAATACAGGTTTAATTTGAGCCATTGTGAGAAGCCTCGTTGCCAACCCCTCTTTAAAAACACTTGCTCGTGCGATCGACCATGGATTGCGTGAGGTGCTGCAAATTACCAGTACCGCATCCAGAAATGCATTTTGATGATTGGGTATAAAAATGATTGGGCCGCTTGCCGGTATAGACTTTGCATTATTGATTTTCCAGGTCTTAAAATAAAATCGTAAGGCTGTTGTACAGTAAACCTTCATGATTCTGTAGAAAATATTCGGAGTCATTCTGCTTTTAAAAGTTAATGGTTAATGGTTAATGGTTAAAAGTTAATTGTTAAGTAATGAGCAGATTTGTTTTATGAGCTTAATGAGATTAGAGTGGTTGCACAATACCTTTTCGCTGAATAAAGTATGCAAATGTAAAGCCGCTTACCAGATGCCATATTCCCCACCAGGCAGCAACTAATGCCATCGATCCATTGCCTTGAAAGAAAGTAAAAATTAATACAAGCCCAAGTCCTGAATTTTGAATTGCGGTTTCAATGGCAACAGATCGATTTGTAGTTTCTTTGTTTTTAAGAAGCTTGCTAAAGTAATAGGCCATCATTAAGGCCAGTCCATTATGCAAAAGCACCAACCAAAAAACCGAGAAGATGTGATCCTTGAAAACACTGAAATTATTCATGAAGGCCACACCAATAAAACTCATTAGAATGATGATCGATAAAGCCCGAAATATCTTTTCAATTTTCTGAGTGATCTTTGGGTAGTAGTGACCGAACGTCATTCCGCCAATGAGGGGTAATAGCAAGATCATGATCATGTTCAGAAACAGATCAAGGAAATTAATCTCAAAACTTTGTACGCTTTGAGACAAACCCGGAACCAGTGAGGACCAGAAAAAGAAGCTCAATGGTGTAACCAGAAAACAAGACACAGAAGTGATAGCCGTTAATGTAACCGATAGTGCTACGTTACCTTTCGCTAGCATGGAAAAAAAGTTGGAGGCATTGCCACCTGGGCAAGCTGCTACCAAAATCATTCCTAATGCAATCTCATTAGAAGGAGACAACACATAAATAAGAATTACGGTAATAACCGGCAGCAGTATATATTGACTGAATAAGCCAGTGAGTAATGCCTTTCGATCATTTCTAAGTTGACGAAAATGCTCCAGCTTAATGCTGAGCGCAACACCGAACATGATCAATGCCAGACAGATGTTTAACACCGTAAGACTTCCTTCTGAAAAGTTGATGGTTATAGCTTCGGTTTCCAAATGATTATAGATTACCGTCTTAAATATAGAGAAGTTTACAATCGCATTAAAACTCAAGACTCAAGACTAACTACTCAAGACTATTATTACGATTTGCCTCATACCAATGATCCGTCAATAGTTTACTACCGGATGCTGCCTGAACTGCTAACTGATCGCAGCGTTCGTTTTCTATATGACCAGCATGCCCTTTAATCCAGATAAATTTAGGTTTGAGTTTATTGTGGAGCGGAATGTAGCGTTGCCATAAATCGGCATTCGCTTTTTTAGCGAAATTTTTTTTCTGCCAACTCCATATCCAACCCTTCTCAACAGAGTCAACTACATATTTTGAGTCTGAATAAATCGTAACAGAAATACCTTCTTTTTTAATTGCCTCGAGTCCTGCAATTACAGCCAGCAATTCCATTCGATTGTTTGTTGTGAGCCGAAACCCTTCCGCAATTTCTTTCACTGCATCTTTAAATTTCATCACAACACCATATCCTCCTGGACCTGGATTACCTTGTGCTGCACCATCAGTGTATATGCGAATCATGGAATAAAAATCAATTACCTTTTAATCTTTATGATAAATACTGCTGATCAATAACTAAATCGGAAATACGTGGGTTTTGAAAATCTTTACAGCAATGGCTAAGAGAATTACGCCAAACACTCTACGTAAAACAGAAAAACCTGACTTCCCCACTACGCGCTCTAACCATGGCGAAGCGCGCAACACGATGTAAACAAAAATAAGATTGAGTAAAATTCCAATCAGTACGTTCGTATCAGAATATACTGCGCGAAGTGAAAGAATAGTTGTGAGCGTTCCTGCTCCGGCAATCAAGGGAAATGCAAGTGGAACAACAGATCCTGAACCCTTTGCATCCGGATCATCTTTGATTAAGGTAATACCCAGAATCATTTCCATGGCCACAATAAAAATAACGATGGCTCCCGCCACAGCAAATGAAGCTACATCTAGTCCAAAAAGTTGCAAGATCGATTGCCCTAAATAGAAGAAAGCAACCATTAGAACAGCCGAAATAATAGTGGCCTTTTCTGCATGAATCCTGCCTTCTCGCTTTTTAATGAGGATAATAAATGGCACCGAACCAATAATATCGATCACTGAAAATAAGATAAGAGAGACAGAAAATATTTCTTTGAGGTCCATGTTGGAAAATTGATTTACAAAATTAGCAGAAAATTATGGATGAGTGGGATATGTTAACTCTAAACGATTACGCTTTAGCCCATTTAGCGTATCCTTTGAAATAATCAGCCGTTTAAACCGCATGTAATGTATAGATGTAAATGAGAACAGTTCCTTTCAACATTTTTATATAATTTGCAGAGTGAAAATCTTCTTCATTATCGTCTTTCAGTTCTTTTTGGCCGGCCTCATGCTGATCAAGCCTGTAGTGGTATGTAGTTACCTGTATCAAGATTCAAATACCTCTATTGTTCTGGAGTTAACAGAAAATGAAGAAGATAAATCTGAAAAGAAAACGATGGAAGAATGTGACGAAATTTTCCATTCTATAAGTATTGAATGGGTTAGTAGTGCAGAGTTAGTTTTCTCAAAGAAATCACACTGTATTAAAATCGATCAAGATGGGCACATTCGTGAGATTGTTCCTCCTCCCCCCAAAGCATAATATTGCTTCAATAATTAAAAATTTCTTGTTGTATTTTTGATAGAGCTTTCTATCACTGTCGCTTATTATAATTAATCCATTTGTATGAATACCCAACTGTCGAATAGACTTTCATCTACTTTAGTTACTGACCTGCCATCATCTGTTGTTGTTTTTCTGGTGGCATTACCACTCTGTCTTGGAATTGCATTAGCATCCGGGGCACCGCTTTTTTCGGGAATCATTGCCGGAATTGTTGGTGGTGTAGTGGTGGGCGCATTAAGTCAATCGCCATTAAGTGTTAGTGGCCCTGCAGCGGGACTTACCTCCATTGTTGTTGCATCCATTCAGGACCTTGGTTCCTTTTCTGTTTTTCTAAGTTGTGTTGTGTTAGCAGGTGTGTTGCAAGTAGCATTCGGGTTTTTAAAAGCAGGCGTTATTGGACATTTCGTTCCGGTCGCTGTTATTAAAGGAATGCTTGCAGCGATTGGTCTTATTCTTATTCTGAAGCAATTACCTCATGCGGTAGGCTATGATGTGGACTTTGAAGGCGATGAAAGTTTTATGCACAACGGTAAAAATACGTTTGGAGACATCATTGAAGCCTTTAGTTTTTTTACACCGGGAGCGGTGATCATCGCGCTGATTTCAATTGTTATATTGCTCTTGTGGGATAAGCCTATTCTGAAGCAATACAGATTCTTTCAACTTTTTCCAGGAGCATTGTTTGTTGTATTGGCTGGAATTGGTTTGAATTTTTTGTTTAAAAACAATTTCCCGAATTTAGAAGTGCAATCTTCTCACTTGGTAAATTTCTCCAGCAATTCAGAGACGACACGGTTCATTGATTTTTTTTCCTTACCTGATTTTTCGCAATTAGCAAATAGCAAAGTTTTTATTGTTGCCATTACCTTAGCGCTTGTTGCAAGTCTTGAGACCCTACTGAATATTGAAGCTGCTGATAAGTTAGATCCCTTTAAGCGGATTACCTCTCTTGATCATGAACTGAAATCTCAAGGTGTTGGTAATATTGTATCAGGGCTCATTGGTGGACTACCTGTTACTTCTGTTATTGTTCGAACATCAGCTAACGTTGCGTCTGGCGCAAAATCTAAGGCATCAGCAATTTCGCACGGTTTTTTGCTACTAATAGCGGTGGCTCTCATTCCTTCATTTTTACAGCTAATACCACTTGCAAGTTTAGCTGGCATTCTGTTAGTGCTGGGATATAAACTTACCTCGGTCGGACTTTTCAAAGAAATGTTCAAAAAAGGGTACGGACAGTTTGTGCCGTTTATTGTTACGATCGTTGCTATTTTATTCTCTGATTTGTTGATTGGTGTTTTTATTGGAATCCTGGTAGGTATTTTCTTTGTATTGAAAACCAATTTCAAATCCGCTATTATGCTGGTAAATGATGGTGATAATTTTTTGCTAAAGTTTACAAAAGATGTCTCCTTTCTAAACAAAGCATCTCTTCGGAAATCCTTTGAAAGCATTCCGAACAATGCAAGCTTGATAATTGACGGATCAAACGCGCAGTTTATTGATCAGGATATTATTGCAACAGTAGAAGATTTTAAACTAAGTGCGCCAACTAAAAATATTGATGTGCAGATAAAAAAATCGAATCGTGCGCAAAATTTCTATTTTAAGAATGAGTAAAAAATTCAACTAAATTAGGAATGTACCGCAACCCATGTCAATCCATTACTATTTAATTAAATAATCACTAGCTAGTTATAATCAATGAAACCATACGAAAAGTTACTTTTAGAAAATAAGGCATGGGCTAAAGAACAGGTAGATGCAGATCCGAAATTTTTTAGCAGACTGTCATCTTTACAGACTCCCGAATTTTTGTGGATTGGATGTTCCGATAGTCGCGTACCAGCAAATGAAATCACAAACACAGCACCAGGAGAAATTTTTGTACACCGTAACATTGCGAACCTCGTAGTGCATACCGACCTCAACTTGCTAAGCGTACTACAATATGCAGTGGATGTACTAAAGGTTCAGCATGTAATTGTTTGTGGGCATTATGGATGCGGAGGAATTAAAGCAGCCATGTCGCAATCTGATTTAGGTTTGATAAATAAATGGTTGCGAAATATTAAGGATACCTACTTCTACCATAAAGAAGAATTGAATGCAATTCAGGATATGGAAAAGCGTACGGACAGATTAACCGAACTGAGTGTGATGGAGCAGGTAATGCACCTTGCACAAACTTCAATTATACAACGCGCATGGAAAAAAGATAATAGACCAACACTGCACGGTTGGGTTTACAGACTTGAAGATGGAATTTTACATGATATTGTAAAAATGACACCCAATACAGTATTGGATCCAATCTACCAATATAATCCTTAGCGATTTCGTAACAAGTATATAAGGAAAGTGCCTGACAAACTCAGGCACTTTGTGTTTCTATTCTATTTGAATAGAATAACATGGCTAAGAAAGTCATATCCAATTTCACAATTAGACTTTACGCCCGGCACATGAAATACCGGATCGCATAATTAGCGAAACGCTTTTAAGAATTTTTTTAGTTTGTTAATTTCTTTTGCTTTTAATGCAGGAAAGTTAGCAATTCGAAATGTTGAATTTTTCCATTCACCATAACCCTCACCCAGTAGCAACCCATTCTGTTTTGCCTTTTCCTTTATTTTCTGAACATGTTCGTTGCTTGCCTTTACTGGAATAACTGTAAAGGAGCGAACGACTTTTGTATCTACCAGGTGGGACAAACCTTTTTGTTTAGAGAGAAAGGTAATCCAATCCTTGTAACGCGATACAGTTTTTTGGTCGATCTCTTTAATGGTTTTGCTGTTTTCTAAAACCCGCATCAATAAATAAATACCCAGAACATTAGGTGTGAAAGGAGTTTGATACCTGGTCATCATCTCTGCCATAAAGCCGAGACTATTATAATGGCTCTTCTCACCAATAGAAGCTGCCCGGGAAAGAGCATGTGGCGAACAGATCATTAATCCAAGGCCAGCTGGCAATCCAAAACATTTTTGTACTGATCCAAACCAAATATCAGCGGCTTTAAAATCCAGTTTGATACCGCCCATTGAAGATGTGGCATCCACTGCAACCAGATGGTATGGATTATTTTTTTTGATTTTTCTAATAATGGAATTGGTCACTTGAGTTCCATTAGACGTTTCATTTTGGGTTATACAGATTACATGTGGTGCGTTCTCAAAAATAACTTTTGAAGGATTGAGTACATCGTTTACCTGAAATGAAATACCTTCAGCATTTGGCCGTAATCGTTTAGTATACTCAAACCATTTTTGTCCGAATGCTCCGTTGTATAAGTGATAGCTCTTGTCTGTGATAAGTGATTGCGCAATAATCTCCCAACATTCGGTTGCCGATGATGTGTAGAATATTGTGTAGTCTTTTGGAATGTTTAATTTCTTCTTTAACAGTCCAATGGTCTTCTCAGACATTTTTACAAATGTATCGCTCCGGTGGTTGATGCTCATGATGCCGAGCTTGTGTGCATCTTTTACATACTTCGGAATTTCACCGTGAACGCGGGAAGGACCGGGATAAAAGGAGATCATTGGATTTGTGATTTACGATGAGTGATTTGTGATTTACGCTCGAATCAATTTTGCAGCTATGCCATAACAGAAATCATGTTAAGCGCAACTTCTCCAAGTTTTTCATTTCCTGTTATAACGACTTTATCGCGGATGTGTTCTGGTCTGATGCTTTTAGAAAATAATTTCCAGGCAGTATCCGGATCAATTTCTATTTCAGAGGTAATCGTTTTGTTAGATTCCTTTAATAAATTCCATTTCTTACTTTTCCGAATCAAAAACCATGATCCACCCATTTCACTTGTAACGGTTACTTTAATAATCGTTCCTTCGTCTGCTTCAACATCCCGATAGGTAAAAGGTAAGGCCATCATAAATATATCAATGAAAGGAAAGAAAAATTCCTTTGTTATAATTCCAGGCTTACCCACAGCATCTCTGATTTGTTGCTGATGTAAAAACTTCTCAGTGTATTCCCTCGCAATGTGCATCCAGTTTTTGCTTTCACTTTCACCAGCCCACGCCACGGAAAATGCTGCTGTATCAAATGGATTTAATGAAGCATAATAGTCGCAGTATAATTTACCTGTGGTTTCATGCAAAAGAATCAACATTGCCGGGCTGACTCTTTTCATAGACTTTACCCAATCGGCATTCAGTGCATTCAGGTAATCAAGCAAATCCTGATAGGACTGAATGTTGGGTTTCTCCCCGCTGTATCCATCGCGCAACATGGATAGGATACGAATGTTACCATCCAATAAGTGAGCCACTACATCTTTTACCTTCCAAAGTTTAGCAACAGTTTGTTTTTGCCACTCATCAGGAGTTAATGACTTTAGCAAGCCAATTAATTTCTTGTCAATTTCAGGAAGAAGATGAACAACATCAATAGGTATTGTATCAAATGATTTCATGAAAGGTTGTAACTGATATTACTTTTTGATCAGATAATCTATTGCCATCGCATATCCTTCCATTCCAAAACCGGTAATCATACCAATGCACTTCGAGGTAATTAGACTTTTATGTCTGAACTCTTCGCGCGCGTAAACATTTGATATATGCACTTCGGCTACCGGAGTTTTAATCGCACCGATCGCATCGTGAATAGCAACGGATGTGTGTGTATAAGCTCCGGCATTTATAACGATCCCGTCAAAACTGAATCCTACTTCATGAAGTTTGTTTATTATCTCACCCTCAACGTTCGATTGATAATAATGTAGTTCCACATTTGAAAATCGACTCTTTAATATAGAGAGGAAATCTTCAAAGCTTTGGTTTCCGTAAACGGAAGGTTCACGCTTTCCAAGCAAGTTTAGATTTGGGCCGTTAATGATTTGTATTTTCATTTTATAATAAATGATGATCTTCGAATCGTTTTAATAAAACTACTTGACCTCTAGTTTCATAAAAATATAAGTGGTGGCATCTTTAATTGATTTCTCAATTTTGGTATTTGCATCCAATTTTTGTTTTGCCGTTCCTCTCCACAAAAGTTTTCCTGTTTTGCGATCGAACATGCTATAGCTTATGGTACCTTCATCAATAAGCTCTGAACTTATTCCATTCTCATAAATAGGAACATTAGAACCCGCGTAGTAGCCCGGTCCAACATATCCATAACTGAAACCACCATAACCATAGCCGTAACCAATAGTTGATGTTACTTGTGTTTGGGTTTGTCTATATTCGATTTTATCATCGATTGCGGTATCAAAACTGAAAACCGCATCTGGGTTTTGATTGTCAAGGGTGAATCCTTTCTTCTTTAACAGACCATTTGCCGTTTCCTGAATAAGTCCGGCATACATCTTATCATCCCTTCGGGCGTTTAAGGTTGTGTCGCCAGGCGTCACCCAGGCATACGTTTTATAGGTAGCGAGATTATTAGGAACTGCTGTATAGGCCGATGTTGTAATCGCATGGGAGCAAGAGGCGAGCAAACCAATCGTTAACACTAAAATTAAAAATGTGGCGGGTACAATACGATTCATAGTTTTACATTCACGTTTAAGTAAATGTAGGTAAATTCACTGGTCAACACAGAAAACTATTTTGGAAAAATACTGGGCAATTCACATAAAACAGTTTGCAAATTATTTGAAGTTGGAGAGATCACTTTCTAATAACTCCATTGAAGCATATTTGCATGATGTCGCATTGCTTCAGCAATTTTTAGAAATCAATAAACTAGAGGTAAGTCCAACAAAGATCAACGCCAGCCACCTCAATGATTTCCTTCAATATGTTAATGAGTTGGGCATGAGTGCCCACAGTCAGGCGCGGATCCTTTCTGGTATAAAGGCGTTCTATAAATATTTATTGATTGAAGAATTAATCACCATAGACCCAACGGCTTTAATTGAAGGTCCGAAGTTGGGGAGAAAACTTCCTGACACATTAAGTTTTATTGAAATCGAAAAAATTTTTGATGCCATTGATCTTTCCTCTGCTGAGGGTGGACGCAACCGGGCGATGCTGGAAGTCTTGTATAGTTCAGGACTTCGGGTGAGTGAACTGGTTGAATTGAAATTAAACAACGTTCATTTTGACGTTGGCTTTCTTCAGGTAATCGGAAAAGGAAATAAAGAGCGGCTCGTGCCGATTGGACGTGAGGCTTTAAAGTATTTTAAAATTTATAGTGATGAAATTCGTGGCAAGCCACCACACAAACCTGTGCAAAAAGGATTTGAAGCGTATGCTTTCCTGAATCGGGGCGGAAAGAAGTTAACACGTGTTATGATTTTTACCATCATTAAAAACCTTGCTATAAAGGTGGGTATCAATAAATCCATTAGTCCACATACCTTTCGGCATTCGTTTGCTACTCACTTAATTGAAGGTGGTGCCGACTTGCGTGCTGTACAGGAAATGCTAGGTCATGAATCCATCACCACAACTGAAATTTATACACACCTGGATCGAGATTATTTGCGGCAAGTGATCCAGGAATTTCATCCAAGAAGTTGATCAGAACATCAGAGTCAAACTAAGTGTTCCGCTTTTTTGTACGGGATTGTTGAATGAATTTTCAACATCGGTATCTGATTTAGAATACGGGGTCCAAAGGTTTCTTCCTGATATTGAAATCTGCGCTTCGCGAATAAGAACTTTGTCTAAGATGCTCGAAGCAAGACGATACCCAAGCGACAAGTCTCTAAGCCTTGCCATCGTTCCGTCCTGACTTGAATAGGTTGGGAAAGTCGTACTATAATCTAAACTGTAAAATGTTCCACCCTGTCTGAAATCAAATAGAAAACTGGTAAAGAAATTTTTAAAGGTAATCTGATTCAGAATACTACTTGTCCAATCAGGATACGGGCTTCCTAAAGATAATCCTGGTGTTGGTGTTAGATTTCCAAACGGCTGAGTATAATATATAACAGTAACGCCTCCAGTAGTTATCGGTATTCCCGTGTTTGCCGCATCAGGATTTGTGGCAATTTTTGTCTCACTTTTATAAGTTGACCATGTCAGCTTAGTGTCCATAGTAAAATTCGATTTCTTAAATAATGTAGCACCCAATACTATTTCCCAACCTTTTGTATTCATCGTTAGGGAATTTGAGGTCACATAAATAAATCCGTTCGAACTGGAAGGTACAGGTAATCTGGTTGCCATCTCATCATGATGATTGGTGAAGTATGAAGCATTTAAAGTAATTCTGTTTTGAACAAAGCTTAAATCACTTCCGATCTCAACCATCTGTTTTGTGCTGGCATGTAAATCTGGGTTAGGATAGGAATTTAAAGTTAAAGTAGAATTAAAGTTCCCATTTGGATATCCCTGATAAATGCCCACACTACTTTTCCCTATGCTTGATCTTACCTTTCCAAAAGAGAACCATGAATTGTTCCACGAAAATGCTTCACTGAATATAAAAGAAGAGTTTAAGGAATAGGTAGGAGTGCTATTATTGTCAGATGCAAATACACTGAAATAATCCTGGCGATAGTTAAAATCCAAAAACAAATAATCTTTAAACTGTGCACCAACTCCACCTAAAAGAGAGTTGGTTTTATATTCCGAATACGATTCACCGTATGATGAAGAAGATTTGAATTGCTGTTCAGTCTTTACTTTCTCATATTGAAATCCAGCAAAGGCTGTTAAGGACAGATCAGTTATTATCGATTTATTCACCGAAGCAAAAAGGTTTGCAAACTGTCGCTTTTGTTTCTGATCTGTACTGGATGCTGTTTGAAGAACACTCTCAATATTATTTTCAATTTGTCCGAGCGAACTCTGAGAAGTGAAGCTGAGCCATTTTAGTGGTTGATATTTTAACTGAAGATTTCCCTGAAGATTTTTGCGAATCATTTCTGTGCCCGACAAAAAGGAAACGCTGTTAAAGGTAATATTCTGAGAAGAACGATTTTTTGTATAAAGGTCGTCCAAAATAAGTCGCGCAGTAAAATGAGGTGCAATACTAAATCCGGTGTTGATTCTCAGATTATGATAATTTGTTTGGTTGTCTGAAGGAGCGCTTCCATCAGGTAAGTACGAATAGGAATAGGATACTCTGGTATCAACTACACCAAAATCTTGTTTGTAAGCAATGGCGTTGGTAAGCACAACCTGATTTGAAGTTTGATTCTCTCCGGCAAAAGAGGATAATTCTGATGATGTCAAACTGGAAGAAGAATTAAGCTCGAACGTTGGTCGTTTAAATCCTTTACCTGTTTTGCCTTGCAGAAAAAATGCACCATTATTCCCGGCTCCCCCATACAACGCCATCCCATTACCGCTACTAATAGCATATACATTTTCATACTCAAAGGAATTCAGATTATAGTAATTACTGAAACCTGAATTATAAGGAAGTCCGTCAATTACCATTAGGGATCCGCCCGACCGGAGACCCGTGGTTGAAGGTGAAGTATTCGCTCCAATTGAAAAATTGGGAATGTGGCCCCGTAAAGTATTCATTACATTAAAACCTGCATTCGTCTGTAACGCAATTTTATCATTGGGAACAACAGCGTAATTACCTATCCCTTTTGCTGATGTTTTGCTTAGATAGGGAGTAATGTAAAGCGTATCACTTTGTATAACCGTATCCTGTAAAAGGATTTGAGTTTCAATAGGTAAGTTCAGAGCCAGCGCCTTATGGGCAGTGATAACCAGGAGGATGACAACAATACGTAAACGTTTCATAACGCAGTGACTGATTTTAATCGTACCTTAAGTACGAATAGCCTAGCAATTTACATTAAGGTAATTGAGATTTCAATAGGTATTTAAATCATCAGCGCTCCTTTTATTTTCCTACATTTGTTTATGCTTAAAAAGATGCTTTTTATCGTGCTAAGTTGCTCAGTTGCCATTCAGGCATTTGCCCAGTCTGTTGAGATTAAATCAGCTCCAGGGGTTGACTTAACGACCTATACTACCTTTACTGTTGTGAAGGGCGAGTTTATGACACCCTCGGATGAACAAAAGATAGATGAGGAGAAACTTTTTGAAGGAATAAAGAAGAAAGTGATAGAAGAAATGGAGTTACGCGGTTATGCATATGTTCCTGACTCTACCGCCCAGTTGGCAGTAAGTTATGTAGCGGGAGCTTTCAATAAAACACAATCTGAATATATTGGACCAATGGGTGGTATGCCTGCTTCGAATGCAGCCGATTTAAATCAATCACGATCGCTATCACATAATGCCCGCATGGGGTTTTTAATACTGGATGTTGAAGACATTAAGTCTAAAAAAGAATTGTGGTCAGCTGAAAGTCAAATCGATCTATCAACAATAGATTCAGTCCGTGCATTGGAAGGTATTGTAATGAAATCGCTTAAAAAATTTCCCAACAAGTTGAAAAAGAAAAAGAAGTAGCTGGTTTTTTCAGAACTTCTATCTTTGCGTTATGTATAAAAATGTAATTCGTCCGATGCTCTTTTTAATCGGACCAGAAAAAGTACACCATCTTGTATTTCGGATTCTTCAAATGAAGGGCAAAGTCCCTGGTTTTCAATCTCTCGTAAAAGCAATCTTTCAATATCAGAATCCAAAACTTGAAAGAGAACTCTTTGGAATTCGTTTTAAAAACCCTGTAGGACTTGCTGCCGGGTTTGACAAAGATGCCAAACTGATTGATGAGCTTTCTTGCTTTGGCTTTGGTTTTATTGAAATCGGAACACTAACGCCAAAGGCACAGCCGGGAAATGAGCAGCCGCGCTTATTCCGATTACCGGCTGATCAGGCACTGATCAATCGAATGGGTTTTAACAATGGAGGTGCAATTGATGCTGTGGAGCGATTGAAAAAACGGAAGTCGGATGTAATTGTGGGAGGGAATATTGGTAAGAATAAAACTACACCAAACGAAAATGCCTTTGATGATTATGCTCAATGTTTCGAAGCACTGTATAACCATGTAGATTATTTTGTTGTCAATGTAAGTTCACCGAACACACCAGGCTTACGGGAATTGCAAGAGAAAGAACCATTAAAGAAGTTAATGCAGCATGTAATCGAACTCAGCAAGTCCAAAAGAGTTTACAAACCTGTGCTGCTAAAAATTGCGCCTGATCTTAATCAAACACAACTAGATGATATTGTCGAGATATTAATTCAAACCTCAACCGATGGTGTTATCGCTACGAACACAACCATATCCAGAGCGGACTTACAAACACCAAAATCTGAAATCGAAAAGATAGGTAATGGTGGATTGAGTGGTAAGCCTCTAACAAAAAGATCGAATGAGGTAATTAAATATTTGCGTTCTAAACTCGGAAAGAATTTTCCCATCATTGGTGTTGGTGGAATTATGACTCCTCAAGATGCCATCGAAAAATTAGAAGCGGGTGCTGATCTGATTCAGTTATACACAGGCTTTATTTATGAAGGACCTGGAGTAGTGAAACGAATATTGAAATCAATTATAAAGTTTAAAGAAAATTGAGGAACGGTTGATCAAAGTGCATTAAGACTCAATGCCTTCTCTACCATATTTTTCGAGCCAACATAAAATGGTGTTCGCTGATGTAACTCTTGTGGTTCGATATCTAAAATTCTTCCATTACCAAACGATGCAATACCTCCGGCTTGCTCAGCAATAAAAGCCAACGCATTACACTCATACATCAGCCGGAGTTTTCCGTTTTCATTTTTTGAAGTAGCCGGGTAAATGTAGATTCCTCCCTTCAACATGTTACGATGAAAGTCAGCAACCAACGATCCAACATATCGCGCGGAGTAATTTTTGTCTTTACAGAACTGCATGTATTGTTTCAGCGGCTCGCTAAAAGAATTATAAGAGCCTTCATTGATGGAATAAATTTTTCCGTCTTCCGGAATTTTCATGTCAGGATGTGATAGAAAATATTCACCTAGTGTAGCTTCATACGTAAAACCGTTTACACCATGCCCGGTGGTGTACACCAACATGGTTGACGAACCATACAATACATATCCGGCAGCTACCTGTTCTGAACCTTTTTGAAGAATGTCTTTTTCCTGAATAGGTGTTCCGGCTTTACTCTTTCTTCTGTAAATTGAAAAGATGGTGCCAATCGAAACGTTTACATCTATGTTGGATGATCCGTCAAGCGGATCGATGGCAATGACATAACTACCTTCATTATTTAAGTCCACATAACTTTCAGCTTCTTCAGAGACTAATGCGCAAACCTCGCCCCCTTTTGCAAGTGCACGCGTGAAACGAATGTTTGCCAATACGTCCAACTTCTGTTGATCTTCGCCTCCAGAATTTTGAGATCCTACCGCGCCCATAATATCAATCAACCCGGCTTTATTTACTTCGCGGTTCACGACTTTAGAAGCAAGGGCAATATCGCGAAGGAGTTGCGAAAGTTCGCCACTGGCAAACTGAAACTGATCCTGATTGTTCTTTATAAACCGATCGAGCGCAACGCCAATCGATTGTGCAATTCGGGATGATTCAATACTTGTTGCGTTAGCTTTATTGATTGATCTTTGCATGCTTTTAATTTAAGGTAAAGTTATATTGCAAGAGATTGATTTCAATAAAAATGAAGGTTTTTAAATTCGGTGGTGCTTCTCTTAAAAGCCCGGAAGGTATTCGAAATGTAGCTTCCATTATCCAATCCCATGCAAACCATAATCTTTTGGTGGTGGTGTCGGCCATGGGTAAAACTACTGACATGTTGGAGAACTTAGTGTCGTTGGTAAAGATGAAAAGAAATTTTCATGCTGAGCTGACTTTGCTAAAAACGTATCATGAAGAAATGATTAACGAGTTGTTTGGTGATCCCTCTTTTGTGCAGATGGAGATCGAGAACATCTTCACGGAATTGGAGCAAGAATTAAATCTGGAGGCTGACTTCGATCAAGTTTACGATCAGGTAGTTTCAAAAGGAGAATTGATGTCTTCTCTTATAGTACATCATTACCTTCTTTCTCAAAACGCAACAAGCTATTTGCTTGATGCCCGAAATTGTATTCATACTGATTCTTGCTTTCGTGAAGCAAAAGTAGATTGGGCTATTACCACATCGAATATTCAAACGCTTTATTCAAAACTGAATCAAAGTATTATTATCACGCAAGGTTTCATCGGCAGCACAACAGATGGTTTAACTACAACACTGGGTCGGGAAGGTTCTGATTTTACTGCAGCAATTTTTGGTTCTTCGCTCCTGGCTGAATCGGTTACGATATGGAAAGATGTGCCAGGAGTAATGAGTGCTGATCCTAAACGTCTGTCGTCTGCCACTGTGTTTGATGAATTACCTTTCAAGGAAGCTGCTGAGATGACGTATTACGGTGCCAATGTAATCCATCCGAAAACGATAAAACCGTTGGCGAATAAAGGTATTAAGTTGTTGGTGAAAAATTTTGTTGATCCAGCATTACCCGGAACCACCATCCACGAATGTGTAGTGGAAAATTTACCACCCCTTATTGTTTATAAAACCAATCAATGCCTTATTTCCTGCAAGGTTACGGATTATACATTCATTTCAGAGAAGCAGTTGAGCACCATCTTTCAAATCACTTCCGATCTTGATATCCGTATCAATGTAATGCAAAACTCTGCTATATCATTTTCTTTCTGTATTGATTTTCGCGAAAGCAAAGTGGCGAAGTTGATAGAGAAATTGCAACAGAATTTTGAAGTGTACTACAACACCGGACTTACTTTAATTACAGTTAAGAATTATGATGCTGCAACATTTGAAAGCTATCGTAAGATGAAAGGTGTGTTACTGGAACAATCATCACGATCTACGCTTCAGGTACTTGTAAAGGGTAATGATTAGTTGATCGTTTAGTCGTAGAATCTGACCAATCACCATGTATTACCTTATTTCTTCGCCTGGCTTCGTCTTCCATCGCTCATGCATCCACACCCATTGTTCCGGATGTTTCAGAATCTGCTCTTCAATAAAATTAGAATATTGTTGTGTGTTTCCAATCAAGTCCTCTTCTTCATTACCTGTGACGATCGTTTCAATTTCAGGTAAGTAATGCATGTGTTGAAAACCATCTTCACCTAAATAGACGTAGGTAGGCACAACCCTGGCACCCGTCTTCATTGCAAAGATTGCTGCACCCACTGGCGTTGAGGCTGGTCTTCCTAAAAAATTAACAAACCGACTTTTAACTTTTGTATCCTGATCGATTAAAATGGCTAAAGATCCTCCAGCTTTCAATGCCTTTATAAGTTTAAAGGTTTCCTTTCCTCTTTCTACAGCAACGGCACCAAGTGCATTGCGTTGTTGCCAAAGTAAATCGTTCAGGCGTTCATCCTTTAATGGTGTTCCAATAATAAAAGGACGCATACCATGAAGCGCCATATTTGTTACTTGCAAATCGAACGGACCTAAATGGCAGGTTAAGATAATAACTCCTTTTCCTTTTGCGTGTGCGGCTCTATAATTCTCAAAACCATGTGTTACCATAATTTTATTGAGCTCACTTGTCGTTTTTACTTTTGTGGCGCGTAAAATTTCACCGGCATTTTTTCCAAGCATAACAAAAACATTTTTTGCCAGCGATGTTATCTCATCTGGTGATTTTTCTGAATACACCATTGCTAAATGGCGTAAAGTAAGTTGCCGTGTTTGCGGAATGAGATAAAAGGTAAGCCTGCCTAATTTTCCGCAGCACCATAACCAGCTTTTTCGTGACATACAATGCGAAATGAAAATCAGTGATCTCACCAAAACATAAATTGCTTTGTACTGAATGCTCCGCCTTAATTCTTTTGCTGTTGCCACAGGACGAAAGTACAGTATTCCTTTATTTCAAATGCATTTCTAAAAACTCTTTTTTATTGGCCTCATCCTTTCCCTCCTCCGGTTGAGAAGGACAAAAGGAAGTCTTTAGAAACACCTTTCATTGTGAATTCATGTTTGTGGTTTCGATAAAAGTTCATCCGTTGATTGTTGAACAAGAATTGGATTGTTTACTTTAGCAGAGATCAATTGGGGTAGTAATTAATCTTTGTGACGAAAAAACAAACTCAGTTTAAATGAAAACGCTCTACATTATCCGCCATGCAAAATCCAGTTGGGATGATCCTGATCAATCGGATTTTGACAGGCCTTTGAATGAACGTGGTAAACGAAATGCTCCACGAATGGGAAAGCGATTAAAAGAGAAGGGCATCCACCCGGATCAAATCGTAACGAGTCCTGCAAAGCGCGCATGGTCAACCGGGAAGCGGATTGCCGAAATTCTAAAATATCCGAAAGAAAATATAAAGACCATCAAAGCATTGTATCATGCCGATGAAGAAACCATTTTGGATACGGTACAAAAATTGAACGATCACTGCCATGTTGTAATGTTAGTAGGTCACAATCCGGGGTTAACCGATTTTGTAAACACCTTAAAGGAAGATGAGTGGAGTCTTGACAACTTGCCAACCTGTGGTGTTGTTGGTTTTTCTTTTAATGAAGACTCCTGGAAAAAAATAAAGTGGGGAACAGGTAAATTGTTATTTTTCGATTACCCAAAAAATAAAGAAGATTAGTTAAACCATTCTTTCGGAATATCAACCAATCGTTTTTTCAGGATACCAAACTCCTTAAACCGATATCCTATAAGAATTTTAAAAGTTGATGTGGTACTGCTAAACTGAATGGTTTCAAATTTGGCCGTCCGACTCTGATTGACAAACCCCAGTCCTCCAAAAAAATGATCACCATTATAACCAAGTCCGATCCGGGCGGCAACATAGGCATTAAACTTAATATCATTTTTAGTAGTTCCATCTTCTGCCTGGTAGAACAACCAATTGTGTGATGGTCCAATGGCCAACGTTCCGTTAAGAAAGAATCCTTTATAGATTAAACTATAGGTATAACCTGGGGCAATGCCAAACGTAGTCGCTTTTATCGTTTTTATATTCGCGTTACTTCCAAATTTAGAAGCATACTCATCTGCAATGATGGCGGAATCACCCGTTACCTTAAATCCACTAATTGAGCTAAACAAAATAAACGATCCATTGCTCCGAAGCTGTCGTTCTGCATAAGTATAGGCAGAACGAAAGGAAAATTTTTTATGGTTGAAAATATAACTTCCATTCAAACCGATGTTTCTGGTCTGAATATCCGCTCGTTGAGGATACGGCTCATTCGGCAACACTTTTACATTGGGATCAACAATGTAAAAACCCTGATACTTTTGGAAGTATGCATCCACTCCAAATTTTTTTCCAAGTGCGTTGATTTGCAAATCACGAGCTTTTGATTCGCCATAAATAGCTTTCCTCTTTTCATTTAGGGGCACAGCAAAGGTGAGTTCTAAACCAACATCAAACAGATACATGCCTACACCCAAAGAGTAGGGCTTGTTCGATTTATAGGTTAATTTATTTTTTCCATCCGCAAGACTTTTTAATTCAAAGTCCTGACTGCGCTGTTTCAGTACCGGCCAGATAAAAAAATGATCCGGATAAGATTTTACATAGTGTTCTCTTAACGAATCATATTTTGATGGTGGTGCTAATGTCGTTTCAACATCAACGTCATCTTGCGCAAAGACGAATACTGTAATGGCCGATAGAAAAACAGCAAGGAGAAATTTCATTACAAGATGTATTCACTTAAATCTTTGTTCTTCACGATACCGCTTAATGTTTTTTTAACCATATCAGCATTAATTGCTATTTGTGCATTGGCGCCAATTTTATCCGGCACGTCAAATAAAAATTCATTCAGCAGTCTGCTCATTACGGTTTGTAATCTTCGTGCGCCTATGTTTTCTACTTCAGCATTAATTTCAAAGGCAGTGTTTGCAATTTCATCAATAGCATCATCCGTAAACGTTAAGCTTACCTCTTCCGCTGCGAACAGTGCTTTGTATTGTTTGGTTAACGCATTCTTCGGTTCTTTTAATATGCGAACAAAATCCTCTTTCGTAAGATTATTCAACTCTACACGAATGGGGAACCGTCCTTGTAATTCAGGAATCAGATCAGAGGGTTTTGAAACATGGAATGCACCCGCTGCAACAAACAAAACATGATCTGTATTAATAACGCCATGTTTTGTATTGACCGTGCTTCCTTCAATAATGGGAAGTAAATCGCGCTGTACACCTTCACGACTTACATCAGGCCCACCTCCACCTTTCTGACTTCCCGAAGCAATCTTATCAATCTCATCAATAAAAATAATACCCGCTTCTTCAGCTCGTCTGATGGCCTCTTCCTTTACCTCATCCATGTCGATCAGCTTTGCGGCTTCTTCTTCGAGTAAAATAACACGTGCTTCTGAAACCGTTACTTTTCGCTTCTTACTTTTCTTGGGCATCATACCGCCAATCATTTCTTGCAGATTCATCATTGATGCTTCATCGATCATACCCGCACCTATCATTCCTACATTAGAACCTGCATTACCTTTTATATTGATCTCAATCTTTCGATCTTCCATTTCACCCTTTCTTATTTTTTCACGAAAGTGATTGCGTGTGCGTTCATTCAATTCTACATCATTATCGGGCATTTCTGCATTCGGTTCACTCTGTGATGAGAATCCGGTTGATCGGCTTTGTTCGCGCATGGGTGGAATCAATGCATCGAGGATAATATCTTCAACAGCTTGCGCTGCCTTTTCTTTTACCTCTTCTTTCTTCTTCGCCTTCACCATATTTACGGATTGCTCCACCAGGTCACGAACCATACTCTCTACATCCCGGCCTACATATCCCACTTCTGTGAACTTGGACGCTTCTACTTTTACGAAAGGAGCATCTGCAATTTTTGCAAGTCTTCGGGCAATTTCAGTTTTGCCTACCCCGGTTGCTCCGATCATAAGAATATTATTCGGTACGATTTCGCGCTGTATATCCGAAGTAACATTCATTCTGCGCCAGCGATTCCGAAGAGCAATGGCCACATTTCGTTTGGCATCGTTCTGACCAATAATGTATTTGTCAAGTTCTGCCACAATTTGCTGTGGCGTGAGAAAGCTGGAATCGATCATGTTATATTATTAAACGCGTAAAATTAAGAGGGTTGCTCTCGTAAACAAAGAGAAGTAGAAGTTAAGCTTAGTTGATCATATTCAATTTACGATCCTGCACAATTTGTCCATTACCTTAGCAGTTCTTGCGCCAGAAAATCCTGTACTAACACAATTACCTTTCCCTAAAAATTCATCTACAACCGTTTGAATTAAGGGTTGTTGGATATGTTTTGGAATATCAAAGCGTAGAATTTCTTTTTCCTTCCCGGATAATTCAACAGTAACCGAATGATCACCGAAACAGGAATACGAAATCTGTCCTTTGCTACCCACAATGGTTGTTATTTCTTTATCGGAAATTTCGGAAGTAGTGAAACACCAATTACCTATTCCCATGATTCCGTTTTCAAATTGAAATGACCCGACAACAATATCCTCTGCTTCATAAGCATGTGCCTGATTGCTGGCAAATCCTTGTGCGTCTTTTATCGGACCAAAAAGAAAATCGAGTATATCCAGTTGATGAGATGCCAGGTCAAAGAAATAACCTCCTCCTGCTACTCCGGGAACGATGCGCCAATTCTCACTTCTGGTATTTGCACCTACAAAATCTGAATTCAGCATTTTATTTAATGTAACGCTTACATACCGGACATCGCCTATTATTTTATCGCGAAGCAAAGACTGAACTTTTAAAAAGTTAGGCAGACTTCTTCGATAGTAAGCAACATACAATGGAACATTTTCCTCCTTACACACTTTGATCATCGATGCACATTCATCAAATGTTCTTGCCATTGGTTTCTCAACATACACCGGTTTGCCCGCCTTCGCGGCTTTGTGCGTATACAATTCGTGTGAGTCAGGAGGTGTGGCAATGTAAATGGCGTTTACTTCTGTGTCGTTGATCAACTTATCTGCATCATCATAATACTTTGGAACATTATGTCTTCTGGCATAGTCGGCAGCCTTCTCTCCATTCCTCCGCATCACGGCAACAAGTTTCGATCCTTCAATCAAATTCATAGCGGGCGCACTCTTTACTTCGCATACATCTCCCACGCCAATGATTCCCCACCGCACTTCAGATAATTCTTTAAAAGACCCCATGATACTTTATTTGATGAATGACCATTTCGCTAAACAATTCTTTCCGTGCTCTGTCTTTCCGTGGTCTGTGTCTTCGCAGACCACAATTGCATTTCGGTCTGTGAAGATACAGACTGAGGTACAGCACTTTAAAAATTGAAGTTGGATAATTTAAAGGGTTTACCAAAATACTCGCATACATTATCTTGGTACACTCGGGATATAGAGTGTAAAATAGAATTGCGATACTTACTTCTTTCTAAGAAATCGATTCACATCAGTGGCCAGTGTGAAATTATATGCTGCATTACCTATAACATACGCGCTTCGGCTAAACACAAACTCAACGGCTTTGATTCGTGCTGAAAATCCAAAGGACAAGCCAGCTGATCCTCCGGCATTTTCCAATTTCAATTCCTGATGAATTAAATAATTATATCCAACCAATACATTCACATTTTTATGAAGGAGTATTTCAGCACCGATATTGATGCGTCTTAAAATTTTATCGAGCGTGCCCGGTTCTTCATCACCAGCAACAGCATTGTAATAGGTAACATTAGAAGATGCCAGATTATATCCGGTAAACGAAAATCGCAATGGCATGTGTTCTGGTTTAAAGGTAACACCAAGTTGTACGTCAAACGGGAGTTTGGCATCGCTTGAGTTTGAATAATCAGAGAGTACAAAGCCAAGATTTTTAATCGTTAATCCAACACGCAAATCTTTTTTCGGATGAACGAATACGCCACCAATATCCAACATCATTGCATTTGCGCGATACCCGGCCAGATTTGAAAACGCCATTTTAAAATTTGCACCTATTCTGAAATTTGAAATCTGATGACTCTTGCCAATTACCAACGCTGTCTCTCCTGATTTATAATCACCAATGGAAGCCCCCGTAGCATCATACCCCTTTATCGAACCATAATTGAGATGCTGAATACCAAAAGTTAGTGTTCCTAATTTTTTAAAATCATGCGCATAGGTAAAGGTAGCCTGACCAACATCCGCCACATAAAACTGATATCCTGCAGAAGCAAAACCAGATAAGGTATCGCTAACCAATGCCGGATTCGAAAAAAAGAAATTCACATCACGATCAGCAAGAGATACATTGACACCACCCAATGCAGCAAGTCGCGCGTTGTTTGGAACATTTAAAAACTCAAACGTATTTCTGCCACCGATCTGGGCATGGGATTGTTGAGCTAAGAAAAGTAAAAGAAAACAGAGAATGGTCCACAGTCCACAGTCCACAGTCAACAGTCGACTGTGGACTGTGGACTGTGGACTGTGGACTATCGACATATTCTTAAGCATTAACTTTCGCCTCCGAAAAAGAAAACACCATTGGCTTCGCTACCTTATCTTTCAACAAAGCAGCTTTTATTACTTCATCTACGCTATCTACATAATGAAACTTAAGTCCTTTGATGTAATGCTTTTCTATTTCATCAATGTCGCGCTTGTTCTTGGTGCTCATTACAATTTCCTGAATACCACTGCGCTTGGCCGCCAATATCTTTTCTTTTATTCCACCAACCGGTAATACCTTTCCACGAAGCGTAATCTCACCAGTCATGGCAAGATTTGCTTTTACCTTTCGCTGAGTGTACATAGAAGCAAGAGAAGTAAACATCGTTATCCCTGCAGATGGTCCATCTTTCGGAACTGCTCCTGCTGGAACGTGTATGTGCAAATCATATTGTTGAAACACACGGTGATCGATACCTATTGTTTCTGCATTTGATTTCAAGTATGAAAGTGCAGCCACGGCTGATTCTTTCATCACATCACCCAACTGGCCAGAGATGGTTAGTGCACCCTTACCTTTACTTAGGCTCGATTCAACAAAAAGAATCTCGCCACCTACCTGTGTCCACGCTAAGCCTGTAACGACACCTGCAATTTCATTTCCCTGATATAGTTCTTCGTCAAATATTTCAGCACCTAATACTTTGCGCACAGTTTCTTCTGTGACATTCTTATCATACTCCTCCTCCATCGCAATAGATTTAGCAATGTTTCGCACAAGGGTTCCGATTTTCCGCTCCAGATTTCGAACACCGGATTCGCGTGTGTAGCTATCAATTACCTTTGTAATAGCCGCTTTCGAAATTTTTACCTGCGATAATTTCACACCATGCTCTTTCAATTGCTTTGGCACTAAATGCTTTACAGCAATTTCTACTTTCTCTTCAAGTGTATAACCGGTAATCTCAATGATCTCCATACGATCGCGCAAAGCTGGATGGATACTGTCAAGAGAGTTAGCGGTGGCAATAAAAAGTACTTTCGATAAATCGTAATCTACTTCAAGGTAATTATCAGCAAAGGTATTGTTCTGTTCAGGATCCAACACCTCCAACATAGCCGAAGATGGATCACCACGAAAATCAGCTTTGATCTTATCGATCTCATCCAAAATAAAAACAGGATTAGACGATTGCGCTTTCTTGATGTTCGATAAAATCTTTCCAGGCATGGCGCCTACATACGTCTTGCGATGTCCACGAATTTCTGCCTCGTCATGCACACCACCAAGCGACATGCGAATGTATTTTCTATTCAATGCTTTCGCGATTGATCTGCCTAATGAAGTTTTACCAACACCCGGAGGGCCATAAAGACAAAGGATCGGACCTTTCATGTCTTTCTTCAACTTCAACACAGCAAGGTATTCCAGTATGCGGGTTTTGACTTTCGTCAAACCAAAATGATCGTGATCCAAAATTTTCTTGGCGCGCTTCAAATCAAAATCATCAGCGGTATATTCTTCCCAAGGTAAGTCGAGAAGAAATTCTACATAATTCATGGCCACAGGATATTCTGCAGCCATTGGATTCATGCGCAAAAGTTTATCTAGCTCTTTATTAAATTGAAGTGCTACTGTCTTTGGCCATTTTTTTCCTTCAGCACGCTTCTTGAATTTCTCTACCTCCTTATCAGGACCATCAAAACCAAGTTCATCTTGCAATACCTTTATTTGCTGACGTAAAAAGTAATCGCGCTGCTGCTGATCAATATCCGTATGTACCTTCTTTTGAATTTCATGTTTCATCTCCAGCATCTGGATATCTTTCAACATGTATTGCAAAAGCAATGTGCTGCGATCAATTATATTTTGAGTCTCTAGAATCTTTTGTTTATCCGCTACATCCACATTCAAATTCGAAGAGAGAAAGTGAACGAGAAAAGACATACTCGAAATATTGTCTAATGCCGTTTGTGCTTCCTGTGGAATTTCAGGATTGAGTCGTAATACTTTTGTTGCGGCATCTTTTAAGGATTGCACCAAAGCTTTTGCTTCCTTGCCATTGGCATTTATAATCGGCTCCGGTTGCAGCTCTATATGCGCAGTGAGATAGGGTTCTTCCTGCACAAATTCTTTTACTGTAAACCGATTCTTGCCCTGAATGATAATGGTTGTATTTCCATCAGGCAATACCAACATCTTGATGATACGCGCTACCGTTCCCGTCATGTACAAATCATCAGTAGTCGGTTCTTCGGCCTGCGAGTTTTTCTGAGCGATTACGCCAATAATGCGATTACCTTGATAAGCTTTCTTCACCAGCTTAATCGACTTCTGTCTTCCGACTGTAATAGGTATCACTACACCGGGAAATAACACCGTGTTTTTGATGGGAAGTATCGAAAGTTCTGCAGGTAAATCTTCCGGTTTTATATCAGAATCTTGCTCTGGATTGATCAATTGAATCAAGTCATCTGAATCTTCCTGAACAAGTTGTATGGGCAGTGTTTTGAACATGTTTCTAGTTGTGTCAAACTGGCACGGACTCCGCACCAAGGATTAAAGTATTAACAGGCGTGCGTAAAAGACAATAGTAGTGCCAAGAGAGTTGTAAAAGAAGCAAAATTGTGTCAACTTTATTGCGTTCGCGTGATTTTTTACCAAACAAAGGTTCAGTGAAAACCTATTTTTTAATCTTAGTTACAGCCTTTTGGCTGTTGGTTCACGCTCCGCTTAAAGCCCAACGGCAAAAGAATAAGTTCAAAAAAGGCGGAGTGGTGCAGCTTAACGATAGTCTGACAAACTACGGCCAATCTGACATTTTTAATTTCCCCAGCATCAATACTAACAAGTATTATCATGATGCAAATAAGCTATCTAGAATTAAGGGATTGGAAGCTGCGGGAGCATACGAGCAGCATTATGCGCTTCTAAAAGAATATGTTTCGAATTTTGGAATCGCTAATTTTTCTACTGATATAAAATTGATCTGGGATTTAGCGAAGGTTTCAGAAAAGGTTGGCCCGCCCGGAGAAGCAATCCTCCTATACAAACTTTTGCTCAAGCATTATACGTTGCCTTCCGCTACCAAAAAAATACAAAGTGAATATGATACACTCACCAAAAACAAAAAAGACCTTTACGTTCCGTTGAAAGAATATTATGAACTCGTGGCATATCGCAAAGAGATTGATACACTTCAACCTCCTCAAGGAGTTTTGTTGAATATGGGCTCGGGTATCAACTCTGAAAAAGCAGATTATGGTCCAACCATTGGTAATGTGGATGACATGCTCTTGTTTACCTCCAAACGAAATAAACATGTCGACCCAATGAACAAAGCCTATAACGAAGACTTGTTCTATTCTTTAAAGGTAGATGGCAACTGGCAATGGCCCGATGAATTTAAAAACATCAACACGCCTTACAATGAAGGTTCTGCTTGTTTGAGCAAGGATGGGAAGTATTTATATTTCGCACGATGTAACTCACCAGACTCGCACGGAAACTGTGATATCTTTTCTGCTGTAAGAAAAGATGACAGTGTATGGACAGATATAAAAAATCTAGGACCAAACATCAATACTATTTCATGGGATTCACAACCATCACTTTCTCATTCTGGAGATACTTTATTCTTTGCTTCTGATCGCATAGGTGGTTTTGGATATTCTGATATTTATTATTCAATAAAAGATAAAGATGGAAAATGGCAGAAGGCACAAAACCTTGGTCCGATTGTAAACACAAGAGGATTCGAAGTAAGTCCTTTCTTCCATCACAAGTTTAATGTTCTTTATTTTAGTTCGAATGGACAGCCTCTGAACTTTGGTGATTTTGATATTTATAAATCGTACCAGCAAGGTAAGGGCTGGGGAGAACCGAAGAATATCGGACCATTGGTGAATAGTGCCGGAAGTGAAAATTATTTCACGATCGATTCTGAATCGCAACAATTATACTATGCCAGCTCGATGGAAAACGATATTAACAATCTGGATTTATTTTCTTTTCCTGTACCGATGGAAGCACAACCACTGGCCATTGTACGATTGAAGGGGGCATTGATTAATTCAGAAACTAAAAAACCATTTAAAGGAATCGTATCCATTATCGATCTGGATAAAGGCGTAGAAGTAGCTCCTAAATTTTTGCGTGAAGATGGGTCGTTCGATTTCAGCTTAATTAACAAACGTAATTACCTTCTCATCATTCAAGGGGATGATTATTTCCGCATTGAAGAATTATTTTTTATGGATGGTGATATGGAAATGTATCGCGAGACCGAACCGCTCGAAAGCAAAATTGCTTTTAAGTCGCTCGAGTTTGAAAATGGGAAAGCAGATATTTTACTCTCTATGCATGAAGATTTAGATAAGCTTGCAAACTTCATGATCGATCACCCAAAACTTAAACTGAATATTTCAGGGCATACGGATTCACAGGGGAAAGAAGAATCCAACCTTCGTTTATCTCAAGCGCGTGCTGATGCCATTAAAGCCTACCTTATTTATCAATTTAAAATTGAAGCCGACCGAATTGATGCACACGGCTATGGAAGTTCAAAGCCCATTGTACAAGAACAGACCGATGAAGACCGAAAGCTAAACCGAAGAGTGGAGTTTGAGATTTCGAAACCAGAGTAGAGTCGCCATTAATTTGCTAATCAAGACTTAAGCTTTCTGGCGATTGATACGTATTCCAAAAACGAATCAAGTGAATTTCGGCATCCTGGACTTTAAAAAATAACGTGATTTGTTTTCTAACTACAACCCTTCTGATTTCTTTATGATCTGTTAAAGGATATACTTCAGGATTACTTTCAAGCAACTTGATGACCGCGTCAACATCATCAATAAATTCGATAGCGACCTGATCCGGCCAATTCTTTAAGAGGTAAAAAATATTTTGATGATAATCTATTGTAGCTTGGGTAGACCAAATAATTTTCATGAAATATTAAGCTAACGTTCAATTCAACTAAGATAATCAGTTATTTAAATAACTGCGGAAATTTTTTGTGTGTAATTTCCATTACTTCCTTATGCGACTTATAATTTCCTTGCTTTATTGATTGCAAGCCTTCATCAATTGCTTCTTTCTCCGCTTTACTAAGCTTGACTGTTGATACTTTTTCTGTTGACATTCTCAATGCACTAACTTGTCTAATAATGTTGCTATCATTAATCCCTTCCAACCATTTAATAAGATCTAATTTTTCAGCTTGGATATCCATAATCTGTAAATGATTTATTTAATAAAAATACCAATTTCTTTTGAGGTATCACAGTTCACTTATTTCAACAAAAAAGGTCTGCCCCTCAAACAGCGGCAGACCTTTTCAATTGATATTCTCTAAAGGTAAATTAACCCGGTTGGAACAGTTTAATAATATCATTACCAAACGCGAATACCATCAAAATCAATAATAGCACCATCCCTATCTTTTGAGCGTTCTCTAAAAATTTATCTGAAGGCTTTCTTCTGGCGATCATTTCATATGTAAGAAATACAACATGTCCTCCATCTAAAGCCGGGATAGGTAATAAGTTCATGAACGCAAGTACCATCGAAAGAAATCCGGTGATGCTCCAGAACCGATACCAATCCCAGGTACCTCCATACGCCCTTGCAATACCTATTGGACTTGAGATCGACTTACGCAATGAAAGTTCACCTTTGAATATTTTCTTAAACGCTTTTATCTGAACAAAAACTACATTGAATGCTCGCTTTGTTCCAACCGCAAATGATTCACCTAATCCATAGTTGATAGTGGCAAATTTACTTTTATCCAAATCCTTTGGTCTAAAACCAATGATGGTGTCTTTTTTAAACGGTTGTTGAAATGAAAGAATTTCACTATCTCTTTTAACCTTAAATGAAATGGAGTCAGATTTCTTATCCGCCCTGGCAGCTTTAACAACATTCAATACTTCATCCTGATACTTCAATGGCACTCCGTTTATTTCAATAAACTCATCACCTACTTTCAAACCAACACGCTCAGCAATACTCTTCTCACTGATTTCTCCAACAATAGCCGGAAAGCGTGGTGATAGAAAAGTGGCCGCTGCAGCTTTCGAGTTGAATAACTCAATCATGTTTGTCGGAATCTGCACAGTGATTTCTTTACCATCACGAATCACAGTGTAATATGCATTGGTCGTTAGTAACGCATCGGGCTTCATTACTTGCTGAAAATCTTCAAAGCTCTCTCCGTTAACTTTAATGATCTGATCACCGGTTTTTAATCCAATTTTTTCAGCTTCTTCTAAAGCATAAATACCACCGTTATTATTCACTTCTTTTACCGGAAGGTATTCATCACCAACAATGAACGTCAGCGAAACAAAAATCAAAATACCTATAGCAACGTTCACTACGATTCCACCCAACATTACAATCATTCGTTGCCAGGCAGGTTTAGAGCGAAACTCCCAAGACTGAGGTTCTTGTTTCATGGCTTCTGTGTCCATGGATTCGTCAATCATTCCAGAAATTTTCACGTACCCTCCCAGCGGAATTGCGCTAAGGGCATATTCGGTTTCACCTTTTTTGAACGACCATATTTTAGGGGGAAATCCAATCGAAAATTGCTCTACCCGCATACCGAAATACTTGGCGGCTAACAAATGGCCCAGTTCATGCACGGCCACTAAAAACGAGAGGCTCAGCAAAATCTGAGCAGTCATTACAAATCCTTCCATTATCTTATTAGTTCTAAAGCTTTAATTCTTGTCTCCTTATCAGTTTTAACAAAGTCCTCATACGTAGGAGTCTTTATAAAAGATATTTTATCGAGACATCGTTCCACTATTTCCGACATTTCTAAAAAACCTAGTTTATCCTTCAAAAACTCGGCTACTGCCACTTCATTGGCCGCATTGAGTACGCAACACATGTTTCCACCTCGCTTCAACGCCTCAAAAGCGAGCGCAAGATTACGAAAAGTTTCTGTATCTGGCTTTTCAAAGGTTAATGAGGGGTAATTGATAAAATCAAAACGTGGGAAATCGGATTTAAATCGCTCTGGGTACGACATGGCAAATTGAATAGGCAATTTCATATCGGGAAGTCCCATTTGAGCTTTTATAGAGCCATCTTCAAATTGCACCAAAGAATGAACGATGGATTGTGGATGAACAATCACATCAATTTGATTAGTTGACAATCCAAACAACCATTTCGCTTCAATTACCTCTAGACCTTTGTTCATTAACGAGGCCGAATCGATTGTCACCTTTGCACCCATCGTCCAGTTAGGATGTTTGAGTGCTTGTACTTTCGTTACCGATTTCAGTTCATCTTTTCTCTTTCCTCGAAACGGACCACCAGAAGCGGTGAGAATTATTTTTTCAATCTTGTTATGAAACTCACCAACAAGACATTGAAATATTGCTGAGTGCTCCGAATCAACAGGATAAATATTTACTCCTTTTTCTTTCGCCAATTTCGTCACCAACTCTCCTGCAACAACCAATGTTTCTTTATTTGCTAGCGCGATAGTTTTTCCAGCTTCAATTGCTTTGAGCGTTGGCTTTAATCCCGAATAACCAACCAAAGCTGTAAGCACCAAATCAATTGTATCCATCTGCACAACAGAAGCCAATGCATTTTCGCCAGCATATACCTTAATGTCTTCTGATGCGAGTTGATCTTTCACAAATTGATAATGTTCATCATTTGCAATAACAACAGCATTGGGTTTGAATTGCTTTGCCTGTTCTACTAAAAGGACTGCGTTGTTCTGTGCGGTTAAAACCTCTACTTCAAATTTTTCTGAATGAGCTGCGATAACCTCCAGTGCCTGCGTACCTATTGATCCAGTGGAGCCGAGAATGGCGATGCGTTTTTTATCAGTCAAGAGTGTTTGATTTGTGATGAGTGATTTCGGTTATTGATTTAAGATGATCCTATACCTTTTAGATTAGTTTTCCTAAGGCGTCCGCAATCTTTCTGTCGTTAGCGAGTCTTGGAACTTTGTTTTGTCCGCCAAGCTTTCCTTGCGACTTCATATATTCGATGAATGCGTTTTTCTTTAAGAAGGTAATTTTCAATGTTCGTAAAATATTTCCGGTAATTAAATCATCATAATAAACATTGCATTGTCGCATTTGTTTATCGAGCTCCAACGAAAAAGCCTCTACATCGTTCGGCAATTTCGAAAACTCCACTAGCCATTCATGATGGGGCAAGCCTTCTGCAGGTGCAACGTTCGGTGCCACGGTAAATTCAGCTAATTCCACTTCTGGAAATTTTTGCATGGTGAGCTTCATTGCCTTCTCTACCTCCTCGCCTATTACGTGTTCTCCAAACGCGGATATAAAATGTTTGATTCTCCCGGTAACGATTACTCGATATGGATTCTTTGAAACAAACTTCACTGTATCGCCAATTGAATATCCCCACAAGCCTGCGTTGCTATTGATAACAAGCGCATAATTTTTGCCAAGCTCTACCTCTTCAATATTTACTCGCTTCGGGTTTTCATTAAAGTATTCCTCTGTCGGCATGAACTCGAAAAAGATTCCGCTATTCAATAACAATAGCAATCCCGATTCCCTTTGCGAATCCTGATAAGCAATAAAACCTTCTGATGCCGGATAGGTTTCAACCGAACCTATTTCCTTACCTATCGATTCAAAAAGCTTGGCGCGATAGGGCTCAAAGTTTACACCACCATAAACAAATATGGAGAAGTTTGGAAACACATCCTTAATCTTCCTACCGGTTCGCGCTTGTATCCTATCGAAATACATTTGAGCCCAGGGGGGAATACCTGAGATTAATGTCATATCTGATTGAATGGTCTCATCAATTATTCTATCCAGTTTTTCTTCCCAATCTTCAATGCAATTGGTTTCATAGGTTGGTTTTTGGTTGGTGCGTAAATAACCGGGTACATGGTGGTTTACAATTCCTGAAAGACGACCTGTTTTTATTCCGGCCTTTACATCCAACTCAGGACTGCCCGAGAGAAAAATTAATCCGCCATCCAGAAAAGATGAATTACCTGTTTCATGCACATAGCTCAGCAATGCATTACGTGCACTGTTAATATGATTGGGAATAGATTCAGAGGTAATCGGAATGTATTTCGTTCCCGATGTAGTTCCGGATGTCTTTGCAAAATACGCTGGCTTACCTTTCCATAAAATATTCTCTTCGCCATGAACTACCCGTTCGATGTAGGGCTTCAATGCTTCATAATCGCGAACAGGAACGTGCTTTTTAAAGTCTTCGTAATTTTTTATGGAAGAAAAATGATGGTCACGCCCAAAATCGGTATCCTTTGCTTGTTCGATAAGGTTTTTAAAAATTTCTTGTTGCGACCGAAAAGGCTCAAGCGACCATTTCTTCGTTTCAGAATCAATGTAGGCTGCAAAAGGTTTTGCTAAAAAAGAACGGATTCCCATGGCCGAAAGATAAGCATTAGACAAATATGGGATTGGATCATTTTAAGATTTTAGCTGAGGATCCAAATGACCAAACCAAAAAGTTTGAAATTATTTTTTCTTCAAACTATTGCATCATTTCAGTCAAAAGAACTATTTCGTATTCAATTGTATCGATGCGTGAATTTATTTCGTTCAAACACAGTTGAATCCTGACAGGTAATTAATTCAATATCACTTTAACATGAAAAACATCATAAAAATATTGGCAATTGGATTTATAGGAGGATTGGCAGGAGCTTATACACTTCAGTTCTTTACCAAACCAACTGCTGAATCTGACGCTCTCCGGTTTAATACGGTTGCTTTAGATTCCGCTTCATTCAATCCCGGAAATATTTCCATATCCTCTCATGCTTCATCCTCATCACTTGCGCCCGTTGATTTTTCAGAAGCAGCTACCAAGACCATTCCGAGTGTCGTTTACATTAACAGTATTGCAAAGGGTATTGCCTACAATTCTTTCGATTGGTTTTTTGGTGGTGGTGGAAGCAGTACACAAACACAAGTAAGCAGCGGGTCTGGTGTGATCTTCTCCACGGATGGTTATATCATCACCAATAATCACGTTGTGGAATCAGCAGAGCGATTGGAAGTAGTGTACAACAAACGCAAATATACAGCCGAGGTAATTGGTACTGATCCTTCGACCGATTTAGCAGTACTGAAAATAAACGAAACCAATTTACCTGCTATCGCCATTGGCAGCTCCAAAAATTTACAAGTGGGTGAATGGGTAGTGGCGGTTGGAAATCCATTTTCACTTTCGTCAACGGTTACAGTAGGTATTGTCAGTGCCAAAGGCCGAAGGATAGGAATTCTGGAAGACAAATTTCCGATTGAGTCCTTCATCCAAACCGATGCTGCCATTAACCCTGGAAATTCGGGTGGAGCTTTAGTGAATAAAAGTGGAGAACTGGTGGGTATTAACTCAGCAATTTTATCACGCACAGGTTCATATACGGGTTATGCCTTTGCAGTCCCTGTCGATATAGCCCGAAAAGTTTTTGATGATATTGTAAAATACGGCATTGTTCAAAAAGCATTATTAGGCGGAAGTGTGATTGAATACAACTATGAAAACGCGAAGAAGTACGATCTCAATACCAACATCAAAACGTATAGTGGTGTATTAATTGAGCAACTGGAACGCGAAGGCCCTGCGATGCAATCGGGTCTAAAACTTGGTGATATCATTGTTAAACTCAATGGCAGAGACATCAACACCCAAAGTGAATTTGAAGAAGAACTGAGTTATCATTATCCCGGAGATAAAATTAACATCGCTTTCCTGCGCGATGGAAAACCTCAAACTGCTACCCTTATATTGGTAAACCAAAATGGATCAGCAGATTTAATTAAAAGAGAAATAAAAGATGCTACAACACTTGGTGTACAACTCGAATCGACTCAATATGGTGTGAAAGTATTTAAGATAAACGACAAGAGTCCATTGAAACAGATCGGCATTCCAGAGAACTTCACCATTTATGAAATCAACCGCGTTCGTGTAAAGAAACCGGAAGAAGTTGTTGAGTTCTTCGAAAAATTTAAAGGCCGCGGTTATTTACTAGGCTTCAATAGTTCGAAACAAAGAGTGGAGATTCCGTTTGTGATTCGCTAGCGTTATTGTAGTTGAAATGAGTTAAAGAATTTATCGATAGATTTATTGTGATCTTTTTTGATATCGGTTATAGTTTCAACCAGATACACTTTATTTTTAACCAGATATGTTCGAACCCTAATAACTGCAGTTCCATTTATCAAACTGGCCTTAATTTCACGACCAGGAAAGCCGCTTAATTCTATCACTTTTTCCGAAAGAAAAACGCCTTTTGTCTTAGAAATCATCGCATCTTTGGAACCCTCAAAAAATATTTCCAGAGTTGAATTGTCAATCTTTGAAAATAAGGAATCTGGGTATTCAGTACAGGTAACTCGATAAAGGTAATTTTCATCCATAATCCCTTTAGCTGGTTCATACACACTAACATTGAATTTTTGAAGCCCAGTTTCACTCTCAACATTCGGAAACAGATTAATCGGTTTCTTTGGAAATAGTATGGTGAATCCAAATTTTTTTGATTCAAACAAATACCAAGTTTCCGTTAAGAACGAAAAAGATATTACACTTCCAATGATAAGGATTATTCGAAATGATCTCATATGGATGTATTTCTGATCTTAACTAACACGCAACTTCAACTTCTTACCTAACTCTTCAACAGAAGCTTTGAAATTTGGATCGGTCTTCATCATGTCTTCAACAGATTCGAGAGCGTGGATAACTGTGCTGTGATCGCGGCCACCAAAATTATTACCTATTAATGCTAAAGTAAGTTGTGTGTAACGCTTGCAAAAATACATCGCAACCTGACGCGGAATAACAATCTCGCGCTTCTTTACTTTACCTTTCATTTGTTCCAGATTAATCTTAAAATATTCTGAAACTGTTTTTTGGATAAAGTCAACGCTTACATCGGATTGAATTTCTTTGATGATATTTTTAAGAACTTCTTTCGCGAGCTCTAAATCAATTTCTTTCTTTAATAAAGTAGCATGGAAAATTAAGGAGTTCAATACGCCTTCCATATCACGAAGGTTTGTATCCACGCTGTAAGCAAGGTATTCCGAAACTTCCGTAGGAATTTGAATTCCATCCGCCAACATTTTTCTGTTAATGATGGCAAGCTTTGTCTCAAAATCAGGCTCTTGTAAATCAGCCGTCAGTCCCCATTTAAATCGCGAAAGCAATCTTTCCTGGAATCCCTTCATATCGCGTGGTGGACAATCACTCGTCATGATTACCTGTTTGCCGGTTTGATGAAGCTGATTAAAGATGTGGAAAAACATTTCCTGAGTCTTCTCCCGACCAGCAAGAAATTGAACGTCATCCAGAATCAATAAATCTACTTGCAAATAAAAATTCTGGAAATCCTGAATTTTGTGGTTTTGAAGCGCATTAAGGAATTGATTCGTAAAATCATTTTGATCGACATACAACACCACCTTATTCGGCATGTTGTTTCTGATCTCATTACCTATGGCTTGTACCAAGTGTGTCTTTCCCACACCCACTCCTCCATATAACATCAAAGGGTTAAACGAGGTAATGCCTGGCTTTTTCGCCACAGCCACACCGGCCGATCGCGCTAAGCGATTACAATCGCCTTCCACAAAATTATCAAATGTATACGAGGCGTTTAATCTTGAATTAACCGTAAGCGGGTTAAGTGCCTTTACTGAAAAAGGCGAATAATCATCTGATCCAAACGCATTGCCATTAATAGCACTGCGTCTATTGCCCGATCCGTTGGCCGGATAATTTACCGATACCGATGGCGATTGCTGGTTGCCACTGTCAACCACAACAGAGTACTCTAATCGGCCTGTTGGCCCTAAAACAGTATGAATTGCCTTCTTTAAAACCGGCACATAATTATCTTCCAGCCACTCATAAAAAAATTGAGAGGGAACCTGAACGGTAAGTACATCTCCATCCACGCGAAGCGGATTGATCGGTTTAAACCATGTATTAAAATTCTCGTCTCCAACATTCTCACGAATTACTTCGAGACAGTCATTCCACACTGTACTACAGCTAACTTCCATTGAGCTCCAAATTGATTGATTTGTATCCCCATTTGGGGAAAGGGAGACAAAGATGTAAAAAAAGAGGTCAACAAAACAATAGGATTTTGCTTTGATTTTTCAGTAAAAATTTTGCACCGAATAAACTAAACCTGTAAAGGCAAAATTACTCGTTTAATATCCTTAATCCATTGAAAATCATTGACAATCAGTTTAACTCAATTTAAAGTCATATTAATTCTTCTTCGAAAACAAACGATTGAAGAAAACTTGATTAAAATTGAGTTGAATTTAATGTTCATGCCCGAAAAATCCATCCATGAGTTAATACTGGATTCTTTTCCATCGTCCAATAAAGAAAATTGGAGAACGGCTGCAGTATCAGAAATTAATAATGAAAGCCCGGAAGAAGCTTTTGCCTGGAGCGAAAAGGATTTGCTTTTTCAGGCCTATTATGATCAGGATGATGTAGCAAAACTTTCAAATCAAAATAATTTTCAACTATCTCCTGGCAATGACCCCTTCTTAGGACCTCGTGCCTGGGTTAATATGCCTGGCATTAAGGTAATCGATGAAAAAGTATCGAATGCGGATGCTTTGGCTCAATTAGCAACCGGAGCCGATGGCATTTTATTTGACATCGGTGATTGCCAACAACTCAATCTGGAAATATTATTGGCCGAAATAAATTGGTCTTATTGTTCGATTTCGTTTCGAACGAACACCATGTCTTCGCTTGAAGAAAATATTTCTGAATACATCCGTAAAAAAAAATATGATCCGGCTATTTTAACAGGAACAATATTTTGGGATGGTGAACATGATAAAATCAATTCCAGCAAATTACTTTTAGCGCATCTCACAAAATTTAAGTCGCTTGGGTTGATGGTGAATGCTTCTAATCCAGTAGAAGAAATTTCAGACGCGCTTATAAAAGGAGTTAACATTCTTGACGGATTAAGTAACCTTGCAGTACCTGTTTCGAATGCTATTCAATACATTGCGTTCTCCGTTCCAACATCACCAAACTTCTTTCTTGAGATTGCAAAATTAAAGGCTTTGCGCATGCTATGGTTTCAGGTTGCCCAGGCATACGGAGAAAAAAAATATCAGCCTTTCGATCTTCATCTTCATATTCGCTCTGAGGCCTGGACGAATGATCTGTATCAACCCAATGCAAACATGTTGAAGAGTACAACGTCTGCATTGGCAGCCGTATTAGGTGGATGCAATTCATTAACAATCTATGCTGAAGAAAATACATCAATGATGAATCGTATTGCCCGGAATATTTCTGGTGTCTTGCGAGAGGAATCGTATATCGACAAAGTAGCTGACGCAACAGCAGGAGCGTATGCCATCGAAAAAATGACAAACGAAATCGCAAAAGCCTCATGGTTGAATTTTCAACAACGCACTAAATAATCATGAAGCCCGATTTTAAATCCATATCGTTCAATCAATTTACTCCAGATGCACCACAACACTCAGCGGTAAATTCTAAACCCTGGACGAGTCCTGAGAACATAGAAGTAAAGCCTGCTTACACAGCACTTGATTTAAATTCCATAACACACCGGAATTTTACAGCAGGTATTCCACCTTATCTGCGTGGGCCGTATGCCACCATGTATGCAACCAAGCCGTGGACCATCAGACAGTATGCGGGATTTTCTACTGCAAAAGATTCAAATGCTTTTTATCGAAAAAATTTAGCTGCTGGTCAGCGTGGACTTTCTGTTGCGTTTGATTTGGCTACGCATCGTGGCTATGACTCCGATCACCCCCGTGTATCCGGAGATGTTGGCAAAGCGGGCGTGGCTATCGATTCGGTATTGGATATGAAAATTCTTTTCGATCAGATACCGTTAGATAAAATGTCGGTTTCCATGACGATGAATGGAGCCGTTCTACCGATCATGGCATTCTATATTGTTGCTGCGGAGGAACAAGGTGTTAAACCTCATCAACTAAGTGGCACAATTCAAAATGATATTCTAAAAGAATTCATGGTACGCAATACCTATATCTATCCACCTTCACCATCGATGCGGATTGTGGCCGATATTTTTGCTTTCACCTCGAAGCACATGCCGAAATTCAATTCCATTAGTATCAGTGGATATCACATGCACGAAGCCGGTGCACCTGCACACATTGAATTGGCATACACACTGGCCGATGGATTGGAATACATTCGCACAGGAATTGCAGCAGGTATTGCTATTGATAACTTCGCTCCACGCTTATCTTTCTTCTGGGGCATTGGCATGAATTTCTTTATGGAGATTGCCAAGATGCGCGCAGCAAGAGTTTTGTGGTCGAAGATTGTTCAGCAATTCAATCCAAAAAATCCAAAGTCGATGGCATTGCGAACGCATTGTCAAACTTCTGGCTGGAGTTTAACAGAACAAGATCCCTATAACAATGTAACCCGCACTACCATTGAAGCACTTGCTGCGGTATTGGGAGGAACACAATCATTGCACACCAATTCATTAGACGAGGCCATTGCATTACCTACTGATTTTTCTGCAAGAATTGCCCGTAACACTCAACTCTATTTAGAACAGGCCACAGGTATTACCAAACTAGTTGATCCAATGGGTGGATCATATTATGTTGAAAGTCTTACTGCACAACTGGTAGAAAAAGCGTGGGACTTAATTGAAGAAGTTGAAAAGCTTGGTGGAATGACCAAGGCCATAGAAGGCGGCATTCCGAAAATGCGTATCGAACAAGCTGCTGCTGCAAAACAAGCACGCATTGATTCTGCCCGCGATGTCATTGTTGGTGTGAACAAATATCAAACAAAAGAGAAGCCCGATTTTGAAATTCGTGAAGTCGATAATACCGCAGTACGAAATGAACAGATTGAACGTCTCATTAAAATAAAATCAGAACGCAACACAACAGAGGTTGAAGTTGCTTTGAATGTATTATCATCAGCTGCCGAAACGGGAGAAGGCAATTTATTAGAGCTTGCTATTGATGCTGCCCGAAAGCGCGCCACACTCGGAGAAATTTCAACTGCATTAGAAAAAACATTTGGTCGCTATAAAGCCACCATCAAATCTATTTCAGGTGTATATTCGGGCGAGATGAAAAATCAATCTGCTTTTGATGACGTTCGAAAACTATCGGATCGTTTTGCTAAACGCGATGGAAGAAGACCTCGCATTCTTGTAGCCAAGATGGGTCAGGATGGTCACGATCGAGGTGCAAAAGTAATCGCCACCAGTTTTGCAGATCTGGGATTTGATGTTGACATCGGTCCGCTTTTTCAAACACCAGAAGAAGTAGCCATGCAGGCTGCGGAAAATGATGTGCACATTGTAGGCGCATCCAGTTTAGCAGGCGGGCACAAAACATTGATTCCGGAATTAATTCAAGCACTGAAGAAAATCGGACGTGGCGATATTATGGTGATTGCCGGTGGTGTTATTCCTGCACAGGATTATGATTTTCTATTTCAATCGGGCGTTTCATTTGTGTTTGGCCCCGGAACGGTAATCACCGATGCAGCCACAGGCATTCTAAAAAACCTGATGGGTGAATAAATCATTTTCGATTTTGGATTTACGATATGCGATTTTTCAATGCTAAAGCAGAATCTTTGTGAGTGCGTTTAAAATCGCACCTTGTAAATCGTAGTTCGTACATTAGTTTCCTATCTTCGAAGTTCAATTTGTTAACCCTCCCTATCATGAAGCTCTTTCGATCATGCATTCTCGCCTTGTTTTGTATAACAGCAAGTCACGCTGCATTTTCTCAAAACAAAAAGATTGATAAAAGCCTGAGCAAAGTAGATACCTATTATGCTTCCGGCAATTTTCTAAAAGCCAGTAGCGGCCTGCAAAAAGTCAAGAAAACAGTTTTAGCTAAACCTGATCTTCAAACGTACCTACCGGGCATTTACATTCGCGAAGCGCGAATCAATCTTTCACTAGGAATGCTAACCGGTTTTGATAATGCATTAAACACTGCCCTTACTACTAGCCAGACAACTTTTGGTGATAACAGCACAAATTACGCCACTACGCTAATTGAAGTTGGTGAAATCTATAATGAGTATGGCAATTATCGGTTGAGCGATGAATATTTAGATCGCGCCTTTATTTCATTAGAAAGAAGCAATCAACTTACCGATGCGTTAAAAGGAAGAATTGCATTGGCACAGGCCGAGGCCATGATCGGACAGGGTTTTTGGAATGATGCGATTGAGTTGTTAAAAGAGTATGAAAAATACTTTGCTTCCCGCGCAATTGATAAGGAATCAGTGGTCGAAGGAACATCGATCAAAACCAAACGTATTCCGGAAGAAGAACTTCCAAAGCGCTACGGTGATTACGCAAAGCTTTTGAATCTAAGAATTAAGGCAGATGCAAAGCAAGGAAAATTTTCTATCAAAGGCGTTGATGAAAATAACACAGATATAGGTTATTGTTACGGAATCGCAGATAGCTGGCTAAAAGGAAAATCTAGATTTTTAGGAGAAACAAGTCTTGCAGAAGTAGAAAGTCGTTATATCGTGGCAAAAGCACTAAAGGAGAATAATACACCGCATGATCCTAAATTTGATTTTGATAACATACTAAA
>Ga0116156_10000276_pt1 | contig 57788 bp, 17 predicted proteins | sample AD_UKC045_MetaG_FD_89891 | JGI IMG/M metagenome (GOLD analysis project Ga0116156, IMG submission 89891) | Active sludge microbial communities of municipal wastewater-treating anaerobic digesters from USA - AD_UKC045_MetaG | ecosystem: Engineered > Bioreactor > Anaerobic > Digestate | place: USA...
TTCATTCAGGGCTGTAACGAGTGCTTCACCGGTTCCTAAACTGGTCAATACTTCATCTGTCTTATAGTAATCTGATAATGGGAAATTTTCAGCTGTGAGTTTTATTGCCTGCCTGTCTATTGCTGTGAAAGCCCTGAGCGCATGCTGCACTTTTAATCCGAGCTGGGCAAGGACTTCGTTAGGTACATCCATCGGATTTTGAGTAACGAAAAAGACCCCGATACCCTTCGACCGGATAAGTTTGACAATAGTTTCAATTTCATTCAGAAGAGCTTTACCGGCCTGGTTAAAGATAAGATGTGCTTCATCAATGAAAATTACCAGTTCAGGTTTATCGAGATCGCCCCTTTCAGGCATTGTGTCATATACCTCTGCAAGAAGGCAAAGCATAAAAGTGGAAAACAGCTTTGGCTTATCCTGAATATCTGTAAGCCTGACAATATTTACATAACCATTACCATCTTTATCTTTCCTCATGAGGTCCTTAATGTCAAATGACATTTCACCGAAAAAGAGATCGGCATCCTGCTGTTCAAGTTCCATCAGCTTTCTGATGATAATACCTGTTGAAGCGGGAGACACTTTCCCGTACTCACTTTCAAATTGTTCTTTACCTTCTTCTGTTATGAACTGAACTACCTTTTTCATATCCTTCAGATCGAGAAGCGGGATTTTCTGATCGTCACAGTATTTAAAAATAACAGCGAGGACACTCCCCTGGGTTTCGTTCAGATCGAGGATCCTTGCCAGCAGCACCGGGCCAAATTCTGAAACTGTAGCTCTCAATCTCACCCCATCCTGAGCCGAAATTGAGAGGAGTTCGACAGGGCAGCCCCTTGTGGAATATGGTACACCTATCTTTGAATGTCTTTCCGTTATGAAAGGCTTTTCTTCACCGGGCATTGCAATACCGCTGAGATCGCCTTTTACATCCATCAGCAATACCGGGACGCCTTTTTCAGAAAGCTGTTCCGAAATAACCTGAAGGGTTTTGGTCTTTCCGGTCCCGGTTGCACCTGCTATCAGTCCATGCCTGTTCATCGTCTTCAACGGCACTCTTACATGCACTCCGGGTAATGCATCTCCATCAAGCATGGCTCCTCCAAGTAAAATAAAGTCGCCTTTACAGGCATAACCGTCGTTGATATGAGCTGAAAAATCTTCTTTCTTTCCCATGGTAATATCTCTTTTTGTTTGTTGATCAATATGAAAAGTGCAATTTAACAGATTATTTTAAACCCCGGAAATATGAACCCGAAAAAATCGGTTCACCGAAGTATCTGACATTTCAATTCACCTGTAAAACAGTTTGGTAACATCAAAGGTCAATGTGAATAAATATGTGGTAATAATTCATAATTAATAGAATATTTCAGAAAATTGTCTTTATATTTGTGGCAGCCTGTTAGATGATGAGTATTGATCAGTCACTGAATAATTTATACCAAAATAGCAATTCGTTTATAAACCTTAATTATTTTAGAAATGGCAAAATTCGAAGTTTATCAGAGCGGTAAAAAAAATGAATTCCGTTTTCGTCTGAAGGCTGATAACGGACAGATTATTCTGAGCAGTGAAGGTTATTCAACCAAAGCTGCATGTTTAAATGGTATTTCATCAGTCAAGAAGAATGCAAAAGATCCGAAAAGGATCGTCAAAACTCAAACCTCGGGTAATATATTCCGGTTTGCTGTTGTTGCAGCAAACAAAGAGATTATAGGGACGAGCCAGAACTACAAAAGTGAAACCGGACGTAACAATGGCGTCGATTCGGTGTTGAGAAATGCAGTTAAAGCCGAAATTAAAGAGGTTGAAAAATAGTTCTCCTCTTCCTGTTATTTAATACTGATTCAGCCATGCATCGCATGGCTGGATTATTTTATCAGTATGGTCTAACTAAATTATTATAAAAAATGAAAAGGAAAATCTTTAGTAGTTTACTACTTGTGTTATTTGCAGGAACTGTGATATCGGGGCAGGTAACCGAAGGAGAAAAAAGTCTTCGGGCTCAGTCTGCCGATACCACACTGGGGTGGAAAAAAGGAGGTATTGTTTCAGTAAATTTAGCTCAGACTTCGCTGACGAACTGGGCTGCCGGCGGACAGAAGTCGGTCGCCATAAACGGTATTTTCAGCCGTTTTGCCAATTTTAAAAGTGAAAAATTTACCTGGGATAACTCACTCGATGTAGGATATGGCCTTCTGAAGCAGGGAGAACAGGGGTACAGAAAAACTGATGATAAAATCGACCTTCTTTCAAAATACGGCCGTCAGGCATTTAAAAATGTATACTATGCCGCCCTTGTAAATTTTAAAACCCAAATGCAGCCGGGATATAAATATGAGGGGGAAGAAAAAACAAAAATATCAAACCTCTTTGCTCCAGCATATCTTCTGGCAGCTCTGGGGCTCGATTACAAACCGAATGCATACTTCAGCGCTTTTATTGCTCCGTTAACTGCCAAGTTTACTTTTGTGACAGATGAAGACCTGTCAGAAATAGGAGCCTTCGGTGTTACACCTGGTGAAAAATCAAGAGGTGAAATAGGAGGATACCTGAGAGCTATCTACTCAAAGGCAGATTTCCAGAATGAATTTATGAAGAATGTATCATTTACCACAAAAATCGACCTTTTCTCAAATTATGCAAATAATCCCCAGAATATTGATGTCAGCTGGGAAACATTGATCGGACTTAAAGTGAATAAATATATTTCAGTCAGCTTCAATACTCACCTTCTTTATGATGATGATGTTAAGATCCAGGTACCAGATGAGGCGACATCGGTCGGATCGCTTGTTCAGTTCAAGGAAATATTTGGCGTTGGATTCTCTTATAAATTTTAATTAATAACTAAAAACCTGAAATTATGAAAATTGTTGATGAATTTAAGGCATTCGCCATGAAAGGAAATATGATCGACATGGCTGTCGGTATCATCATTGGCGCTGCTTTCGGCAAGATCGTTTCTTCAATAGTGAATGACATCCTCATGCCTCCTTTAGGACTACTACTTGGTGGCGTCAATTTCACCGACCTTAAACTTGTAATGAAAGCAGCAACGGAAACTGCTCCGGCTGTTACCTGGAATTATGGAAGCTTTATCCAGGCTCTTGTCGATTTCCTTATAATTGCTTTTGCTATCTTTATGATGATTAAAGGAATTAATTCACTGAAGAAGAAGGAAAAAGCTGCTCCCGCACCTCCTCCTGCACCTTCGAAAGAAGAAACACTTCTTTCGGAAATCCGTGACCTGCTGAAAAAATAATAAATTGGATATGATGTTTGGAGGGGCGTTGCGTGCAGCGTCCCTATTGCGTTATGGACAAATACAAAACAGATTATGACTACCAGATCCTCACTCCGTATTGCACTGACGTTATTTTTATCACTGGTACAAACCGATTATGTTTACAACCAACCAATGTCATCAGCCCTTAAAATATGGTTCACACGACCGGCTGAAAACTGGAACGAAGCCCTTCCTGTCGGTAATGGAAGACTTGGTGCAATGATCTTCGGCGGAATTGAAAATGAAAGACTGCAGCTGAACGAGGAATCTGTCTGGACAGGTAATCCCCGGTGGGATGCAAATCCGGCTGCAAAAGAGAACCTTCAGAAAGTACGGAAACTTCTTTTTGCGGGGAAGTACAGTGAAGCTGAAAATCTGGCTCAGGAAGGAATACTGGGCAGCTTCAAACGCGATGATGCATCAACATACCAGACTCTGGGAGATCTTACATTTAATTTCGCACCACTCAGTAATATCTCGAATTATAAACGCGAACTCGACATAGAAAATGCAGTTGCCAGAGTAACCTATTCAGCCGGCCGGATCAACTTTTCCAGGGAGATATTTTCAAGCTATCCCGATCAGGCACTTGTAATCAGGCTGGACGCTGATAAAGAAGGCTCCCTGAACTTTTCTGCCAGATTATCAAGACCCGGAAATAAGGCTGTAATAAGTGCAAATGGTAATGAAATATCAATGCGGGAGCATACAGGCAACGGGAATGGTGTAAGGGTGGAGACGAGAGTAAAATTTCTTGCGAATGGTGGAAATATCATATCGGGTGGGGACAGTATCAGGGTTGAGAAAGCCAGTTCGGTGACAATATACCTGACTGCTGCCACAGATTATTGGGGTAATGAGCCCGCTTCGGTCTCTGCTGTTCAGATGGATGCAGTTACAAAACGTCCATACAATGATATTAAGAAAGATCATATAACAGATTATCAGTCGTATTTTACAAGGGTGGCACTTGACTTTGGGTCCGGTGCAGGAAATTATTTCCCTACCGATGCAAGGATTGCAGCAATGCAGAACGGATATACTGATACTGATCTTCTTGAGCTCTATTACCAGTTTGGCCGTTATCTTCTCATAAGCAGTTCACGACCCGGGGATCTTCCTGCAAATCTTCAGGGTATTTGGGCTGACGGTCTTAAGCCACCATGGAGCGCCGATTATCATATTAATATTAACATCCAGATGAATTACTGGCCGGCTGAAATAACCAACCTTGGGGAGTTACACAGACCTTTCATTGAATTCATTGATGCTTTGCGCCCCAATGCAAAACGTACCGCACAGGAGGTTTACGGCATGAAGGGGATAGTAGCCCATTATACAACCGACATATGGCACTACACTGAACCCATGGGTGCAATTGTCTATGGAATGTGGCCAATGGGTATTGCCTGGAGCTGCCAGAATATCTGGGATCACTTTTTGTTCGGGGGTGATATTGAATATCTCCGGACAAAATCTTACCCGATAATGAAAGAAGCAGCAGAGTTTTGCATGGACTGGCTTATAACGGATCCGAAGACAAAATTGCTTGTTTCGGGGCCTTCAATATCTCCCGAAAACAGTTTTCTGATCCCGGGAGGAGGAGGCAGGGCAAGCATGGTGTTGGGGCCGACAATGGATCATATGATAATACGTGACCTGTTACAAAATACTATTCAGGCCACTCTTATTCTGGAGACCGACAAAGATCTGAGAAAGAAGATGGAGAGAACCCTTTTGAGGCTAACCCCGGTAAAGGTAGGTTCAGATGGTCGTATCCTGGAATGGTCCGAAGAATTCACGGAAGCAGAGCCGGGACACAGACATATATCACATCTGTACGGATTACACCCGGGAAATCAGATCACTCAGCAAAAAAATCCTGAACTGCTTAACGCGGCAAGAAAAACAATTGATTACAGGCTTGCACATGGAGGAGGCCATACAGGATGGAGCCGTGCCTGGATAATCAACTTCTTTGCCCGGCTGAAAGATGGTGAAAAAGCTTATGAAAATGTTATCGCTCTCTTAACAAAATCAACACTGAATAATCTCTTTGATAACCATCCGCCATTCCAGATCGATGGTAATTTTGGCGGAACTGCCGGCATCACGGAAATGCTTCTTCAAAGCCATGCATTTGAAGTGGAATTATTACCTGCATTACCTTCTGCTTGGAAAACAGGCTATATCCACGGGCTGATGGCCCGGGGAGGCTTTGAAGTTGATATCGACTGGGAGGAGGGAATGCTGAAACAGGTGAAAATCACCTCCAGACTTGGGAATCCTTTAAAATTAAGCTATAAAGGGCGGGTAATCGAATTAAAGCTGACCGGTAAGGGAATGGCTTATAATTTCGACGGGGATTTGAAATTACTTTGAAACTACGTATTATAATACGTATTATAATACGGCTTTTAATACGTATTAAAATCATTCTGATATAAATAATAAAACAGCAAACAGATCAGAAACCTCACTGGTAATATTACTAGAAGTTCGTTAAGTATATCCGGAAGGATTCTTCGCTTCACTTCGTTACGCTCAGAATGACAGGTATTTTCATAAAGACGGGGGGAGGGAAGCCGGGCGTTTTGCCGTTACTATTCTTTACAAACTAGGTTTTATTCAAAACGCCCCGGCTTCCCTCCCCTACCTCCCCTATACACCTGTAATCCCGAGCGTTAGCGAGGGATCTTAACGTTATACTGCTTTGTAATTTAAATCAGAGCCATTATAATACATAGTAACTTTTTACCACCTCCATATTGAATCCTTTGCCAGTAAAAAAAATTGTAAATATTTCAAAAAAAATTTGGAAGTTAATGTTATTTATATCTAACTATATGTTAGAATAAAATAACTAATTGTTAGAATAATATAACTAAATTTCGATGTAATGAAAAAATCAGTTATCATTTTTACGGTTGCGGCACTAGTGCTTTTTGCAGCGGTCCTCTGGATGCTCTCATCGTCCGGAGATTTAAAAACATATGAACCTGGAAGCTTTATAATAATTTTTCTCCTGGTTACATTTGCAGCTTTTATCGGATATAAAAGGTTGGCCAGTGCAAGACGAGGTGAACCTGCAGAAGATGAACTTTCAAAAAAAGTGATGCAGAAATCTGCGTCACTGTCATATTACATTTCAATTTACATGTGGCTGGTAATAGGGTATTTTTCAGAAAGGCTTGATTATGAGACTCACACTATTATTGGTGCCGGGATTATCGGAATGGCAATAACATTTGCAGTCTGCTGGCTGATTTTCAACATCGGGGGGATAAAAAATGAATAACAGGATAAAAGAGTACCGGGCTAAAAATAATCTTACCCAGGAAGATCTCGCAAAGAAGGTGAATGTAAGAAGGGAGACAATTGTATTTCTGGAGAAAAACAAATATAATCCTTCCCTTAAGCTGGCTCATGATATTGCAATTGTATTTGATTCTAAAATCGAAGAAATTTTCATTTTTGATTAGATAATCCCCAGGTATTATTATTTTTATTTCGGGTGCTGGCAAGTATTAAGTAAACAAAATAATCATAATCCCGAAATGAAGAAAATAATCCTTTTTGTCCTCACTGTACTGCTTTTTCAGTACTGCAGCAAAGATCCTTCTGCCAGATTTGAAGCAGGGGAACTCAAAGTCAATAACCTTCTTAATCCGGCTGGAATAAATGAAAATCCCGTTTTCAGCTGGATAGCTACATCTTCAGAAAGAGGAGCCGGGCAAACAGCTTATCAGATAATTCTTGATACTGATGAAGCCAATCTGAGATCTGAAAATAATTGTCTGTGGAATTCCGGCAAAATATTGTGGGATGAGTCATTCAACATAAAATATTCCGGGGAAGATCTTAAACCTTCTGTAAAATATTTCTGGAAGGTAAGAATATGGGATAATAATGATAAAATATCTTCATGGAGTAAAACAGGCTTTTTTATTACAGGTCTTTTTAACGGAGAGGACTGGAATAATGCCAGATGGATAGGTTATGAGGAGATCCCCGATTCATTACTCCTTGTGCCCGGTATTCACAGAGGTACCGGGATAAAAGGTGATATTGCCAGGAAGAGGACCGTGATCCCATATTTCAGGACTGAGGTTGTTCTTGATAAAAAAATTGATGAAGCATATGCCTTTATAAGCGGACTGGGGCATTATGAATTGTATATAAATGGCAAAAGGATAGGAGACCGCTTCCTTTCTCCCGGCTGGACTGATTATGACAAAACATGTTATTACAACACCTATGATGTAACAGATGTGCTTGAAAAAGGGAATAATTCATTTGGGGCAATAACAGGTAACGGGTTTTACAATATAAACAGGGAGAGGTATTACAAACTTGTAAATGCTTACGGTGCACCAAAAATAAAAATGATGGTCAGGATCAGGTATACCGACGGTACCGGGGAGATCATTATAACGGATCAGTCGTGGAAGACCTCTCCGTCTCCGGTTACCTTTTCGAGTATTTTCGGAGGGGAAGATTATGATGCAGGGCTTGAGCAGCCGGGCTGGGACAGACCGGGATTTGATGACAGCAAATGGGGAAATGCACTTCTGGTACGGGAACCAACTGGCGAACTGAAACCGGAAACGGATCACCCGGTCAGGATCATGGAGACATTTGAACCTGTAAGTATATCTAATCCGGCCCAGGGTATTTATATATATGATTTCGGGCAGAATGCATCGGGAATTATCAGTTTGAAAACAAAAGGTGGTAAGGGGAAGGAGATAAGACTGCACCCGTCCGAACTGATTGGTCCGGATTCACTGGTTACCCAGAAGGCATCAGGATATCCGTATTATTTTTCCTATATTCCCGGAACTGAGGGAGAGGAGAGCTGGAAGCCACGATTTACTTATTATGGGTTCAGATATGTTCAGGTGGAAGGAGCAGTCCCTTCCGGAATTCCAAATCCGGATGGTCTTCCGGTAATTACAGGTTTGCAGATGCTCCATACGAGAAATTCCTCACCAGTTGCCGGGACTTTCAAATGTTCCAGTGAGCTTTTCAATTCAATTTATGATCTTATTGGCTGGGCGATAAGGAGCAATCTGGCAAGTGTGGCTACCGACTGTCCCCACCGCGAAAAACTTGGCTGGCTTGAGCAGACACATCTTATGGGCAATTCAATAAAATATGTCTATGACATCCACAATCTTTTTAATAAGATGATCGATGATATGATTGAAGCCCAGCTCGATAATGGTCTTGTGCCGGATATTGCACCCGAATATGTCGAATTTACAGGAGGGTTCCGGGATTCACCCGAATGGAGCAGCGCCTGTATCATTCTCCCCTGGGATCTGTATGAATGGTATGGCGATATTGAAGCTGTCAGAAAGGCTTATCCGATGATGAAAAAATACCTCGGTTATCTTGGGATGCTGTCACAGAATGGTATACTTGTTCATGGTCTGGGCGACTGGTACGATCTGGGACCCGCATTTCCGGGCGTGGCACAGCTCACCCCGAAAGCTGTGACAGCAACATCGATATATTATTATGATGCAAAATTACTTTCTGAGATGGCTTCACTTATCGGTGAAGAAAGTGATGCTGCTTATTACAGTGATCTGGCAGAACAAATAAGAATGGCATTCAATAAAGAATTCTTTGATCCTGAAACAAAAGTATATTCAACCGGCAGCCAGACAGCTTATTCAATGCCCCTGTTCTTCGGTATGGTTGATGACTCCGTTAAAAATGATGTTGTAAAAAACCTTGTAAACTCAATTAACGCAGGGAATAAAGCTCTTACGGCAGGCGATGTCGGCTACCGTTACCTTTTAAGAGTGCTTGAACAGGAGGGACATTCACAGCTGATTTATGAAATGAACTCAAAGACTGATGTACCGGGATATGGTTTTCAGATGTCGAAGGGAGCGACAGCCCTTACCGAATCATGGGCCGGCCTGGTTGAGGTATCCAATAACCATATGATGCTGGGACATCTTATGGAATGGCTTTTCAGCGGCCCGGGGGGGATAAGACAGGTTGAAACATCGAAAGCATATGAACATATTATTATTTCACCACAGATTGTCGGAGATATAACATGGACAGAAACCACATTTAAAACTGTTTATGGTGAAATCCTGAGTTCATGGAAGATCACAGGAAATGAACTGATCCTTAAAGTAAAGATCCCCGTCTCGTGTTCTGCAACGATCATACTTCCTTTGTCAGATGAAACCAGAATAAAAGAAGGGGGATTAGCTTTGAAAGAATCTGGGGATGTGATGAATATCAGGAATTTAAAAAATGAGACCTTATTTGATATTTCTTCCGGAGAATATGTTTTCAAATGTGACCTGGACAGGCAATGAGAATGTCGGTATTGGATAAATCCCACAAATATTCATAAACGACCCAATATAATATTCCAATAAAAACAATATAAATTATTACAAACCTGATTATTTTTACAGGATTTTTAAAAATGTACATAATAATAAATAAGGAGTGAGTATGAACACAATTGAAAAAGCATTGATGCACGGATTATTTGTCCATTTACATCATAATATTGATAAAGTGATTGATTTTAAAAGTTTTCAGGAATTGAACAGGCAGGTGGGTAAGATCTGGCCCGAAGCCCTGTTAATCGGTCCTGAGAAGAATGATGATGCCGCTGTATTTGAGATACCGGGGATGAAAGGTTATGTTGTTGCAAAGATGGAAAGTCATTGTTCTCCCTGTGTGCCAAGGCCTTATGATGCTGCAGCCACAGGCGCCGGAGGAGCTATGCGCGATGTAGTTGCAATGGGTGGCCGTCCGGTTTTTCTCCTTGACTTTATCGGGACCAGACCTCTCGACCAGGAAGTGCTGGTCGGGCCCTGTGGTTTCTCAGGAAAATGTACCTGCGGAAAGTGTATTGTCATGACAAGTCAGGAAAGGGTCAATCTTATGGTTAAGGGATTGAAGGACATGTGTGAAGCTATGGATGTATTTATTGTTGGAGGAGGATTTTCCACATCGTTTTCCGATATTGTACCCGCTGTAGTGGTATCAGTAATAGGCAAGCTCGTAACAGAAAAACCACTTACTAAACCGGCAAAGAATGCAGGGGATAAAATAATAATTATTGGTGTGACAGGAAATGATGGCAATGATACACTGTACAGAGCCGGAATTGTTAAAGATATGCGTCCTGCAATAGCATTGTTCAGGGAAGAGAGAATTGCTCTTGAAGCGGCTCTGGCGGCTTTTGGTACAGGGAAAATTAAAGCGTGTTCAGATCTTGGAGCTGCAGGAATAGGCGCTGCAATATGTGAATCAGCAAGATATGGGAAGCTTGGAGCCAGGATTGATCTTTCCGGAGTACCTGTATCAGTACCCGGGATAACACCACAGGAGACCCTGATCTGTGAAACCCAGGGCCGGTATGTCGTACAAACAGCTCCCGAGTCAGTCGATGAGGTCTTAAGAGCAGTCAGATCCCTTACAGATAATGTTGCTGTTATCGGAGAAATTACTTCTGATGATAAAGAAGTATTTGAATTTAACGGAGAGGTAATTGCTGTCATTCCGAATAACCCGTCGAAAGAAATGCTGGAAGCCCTGAAATCCTGAAACCTTATAGTGAATATTTAAAATATAATTTTGAAACTGATATTTAGTAACAGAATATTGATGAACAATTTTTATAACCAGGAAGTTAAAGATGTACTTGAAGGGCTTAAATCTTCAGATATAACAGGATTGATCTCTGAAGAAGTGCGACAAAGGCTTATAGAATATGGCCCCAACCAGCTGGTTTCAAAGAAAAGGGAAACATTTTTAAGAATGTTTCTTGAACAGTTTAAGAGCTTTATGATCATAGTCCTTCTGATTGCAGCCGTTATATCAGGGATTGTAGGCTTATATGAAGGGGAAGGATTGCTTGATACATTTGTCATTCTCGGTATTCTTATAGTAAATGCATTTATCGGAGCTTTTCAGGAAAGAAAAGCCGAGTCTTCCCTTGAAGCTCTTAAGAATATGGCTGCTCCGGTCACTAAAGTACTGCGTGGCGGAGAGATTTTTGAGATACACACCCGCGATCTTGTACCCGGGGATATCGTAATCCTGGAAACAGGCGCGATCATTCCTGCTGATCTTCGCCTTATCGAAGCTGTAAATCTGAAGATTCAGGAAGCGTCGCTTACCGGAGAATCTGTCCCCGTTGATAAGAAAACAGATTCGTTGAAAGGTGAAAATATAGCTCTCGGTGACCGTGTCAATATGGCATTTTCAACGGGGATGGTTACCTATGGCAGGGGCAGGGGTGTAGTCGTTAAAACCGGGATGCAGACTGAAGTGGGAAAGATAGCTGATATGCTTCAGCAGGCTGTTGAGACCGAAACTCCCATGAGCCGGCGTCTGAGCCAACTGGGTAAAGTACTGGGTATTGCGGCACTGGTTATCTGTACAGTGATCTTCCTTGTAGGAATACTGTATGGGAATTCGATCCTCGATATGTTCATGACAGCAGTGAGCCTTGCAGTGGCTGCTATACCTGAAGGTCTGCCGGCCGTTTCAACTATTGTCCTCGCTATCGGCGTCCAGAGGATGGTTAAAAGAAATGCCATAATCCGTACTCTTCCATCCGTTGAGACTCTGGGTAGTGCAACTGTTATCTGTTCCGATAAAACAGGGACGCTTACCCAGAACAAGATGACTGTTGTTGCCGCCTATGTGAACCATAAGAAAGACTTTATAAACAGGGCAGCTCCCGCTACAGTACTGAATGACGAAGAGAACAGATTACTCTCAATCTCGGTGCTTTGTGCAGATGCACAGCTCAGGAACAAAAGTGATGGTAAAATAGAATATACAGGTGATCCTACAGAAACAGCCCTTCTGGAGTTCGGGGTCCAGTATAATGTTTTCAAGGATAAACTTGAAAAGCAATATCCGCGTGTTGCGGAAATACCGTTTGATTCCGAGAGAAAGAGGATGACTACGGTAAATAAGATGGCCGAAACAACAACCAGGGTCAATGTCAAGGGAGGTCTTGATGAAGTTCTGAGTGTCTGTAACAGGATAATCATAGAAGGTGAAATAAGACCGATCACTGACCAGGATATTGTACTTATAAAGCAGAACAATGAAGAAATGGCCGATTCCGCATTACGTATTCTTGCGATGGCTTATAAAGATCTGCCGGAGGCGCCCCGGAATGTTGAAATTGGAGACCTGGAAAACGAACTGATATTTATAGGATTACTGGGAATGATCGATCCTGCCAGACCTGAGGTCGTTGAAGCGGTTAAAAAGTGCAATACAGCCGGGATCAGACCGGTCATGATCACCGGTGATCATAAAAATACCGCTCTTGCAATTGCCCGCGAAATAGGAATTTATAAGGAAGGTGATGTGGCTATTACCGGTGCAGAGCTTGAAAAGATCAGTGAAGAAGAATTTGTTGAAAATGTTGCAAAATATTCTGTTTACGCCAGGGTAGCTCCCGAGCATAAGGTAAGGATCGTAAAAGCATGGCAGGCACACAGGGAGGTTGTCGCGATGACAGGGGACGGGGTAAATGATGCACCTGCCCTTAAACAGGCTGATATCGGTGCCGCTATGGGTATTGTGGGAACAGATGTGGCAAAAGGAGCAGCAGACATGGTGCTCACAGATGATAATTTTGCCACTATCGTTTCGGCAGTTGAAGAAGGAAGGCGGATTTATGACAATATCCTTAAAGCCATTCAGTTCCTCATATCATGTAATATAGGGGAAATATTTCTTCTTCTTATCACTTCCATTTTCAATCTCGGTATACCTCTGTTGCCGATCCATATCCTCTGGGTAAACCTTGTTACTGACAGCCTGCCCGCACTGGCGCTCAGCGTCGATCCTGCCGAAGCTGATGTAATGAAAAGAAAACCCCGGAAAACAAAGAGAGGATTTATGACAAATGGAATGGTGTGGAGAATATTGTACCAGGGAATAATGATCGGCGCTATCCCGCTTGTTGCATTTATCATTGGTCTTCGTGAACATAACGTGGTACTTGGACAAACCATGGCATTTGCAACCCTTATGTTTGTACAACTTGTTCATGTACGTAATATACATTCGACAACAAAACTATCACTCAGAACAAATCCGATGAACAACAAACCTCTTATCGGTGCAATTCTGATATCCGCAGCAATGGCTGTTGTTGTTCTGCTAGTACCGCCCATACGGGATGCTTTCAGGCTTACATCAATGGATGGAAAACACTGGATCATTGTACTGGCTATGTCACTTATCCCGATATTTGTTGTTGACCTGTTCAAGTTATTCAGGATAAACACCACAAGGGAAGAGAAGAATGAATCCATGGGACTGGTATAAAAGAAAATGAAACAGGTACTGAAATATACCGGATATGTACTGGTTCTGCTGATAATCGGATACCTTATTTACCGGTTTTATTATATAATCATCTGGCTACTTGTTGCAGCAATGCTTTCATTCATAGGGGCTCCACTGGTGCGTTTTTTCGACAGGATACAAATAGGGAAGAAACTGAAAATGCCCCGGGCTCTGAGCGCTTTGATCACTTTGCTTGTGATAGTAATTATTGGTACCGGCTTTGTGGCTGTCTTTGTTCCCCTTATAGTCAAACAGGCTGAAGCAATATCGACAATTGATGTCAACCTCCTGAATCAAAGCCTTGAAAAACCACTTCAGTGGCTCGATGAGAAATTGAGGATTCTTGGCGCCATCCCTGACGGACAAACCCTTCAGGAATTTGTCGTAATGAAGGTTAAATCAGTTGTTAATATAGGCAGCGTAGGTGCAATTATCGGGAAATTTGTCAGTGCAGCAGGAAGTCTTTTCATAGGACTCTTTTCGATACTGTTTATTACATTCTTCTTCCTGAAAGATGAAAATCTGTTCCAGGACAGCCTCCTTCTGTTTGTTCCCGAAAAACATCATAAAACTACCCTGAGGGTGGTTGACGAATCAAAAACCCTGCTCATAAGGTATTATATCGGGGTATTGCTCGAGGTATTCGGAGTAATGACACTGATTACCTTATCACTTAAAATATTCGGTATTCAGAATGCCTTACTGATCGGATTTTTCGGTGGGATAATGAACATCATCCCTTATCTGGGACCCATAATCGGCGGATTGATCGGTATTACCCTCGGGGTTATATCAACTCTTTCGGGAGGTTCATTTAATGAAATTCTTCCCGTTATTTTAAAGTTGCTTGGCACTTTCGTTGTAGTCAATTTCATAGATAACAATATCCTTATCCCTGTCATTTATTCAAAAAGCGTCAAATCACATCCGCTGGAGATATTCCTTATTATTATAATAGGAGGCGGGATAGCAGGACTTGTCGGAATGTTATTCGCAGTCCCTGTTTATACTCTGCTGAGGGTTATTGCAAGAGGGTTCTTTCAGCAGTTCAGGGTAGTTCAGAAGATCACTGAGACAATGAATGAGATTGATGAGGAAGAAACATAAAAACCTGAAAATATGAAAGTAAAAGGAAATCCCCCCGCCTATCTGTTTTTGTATTTGGTGACAATAATGGTGATCATGATCTCATGCAGTAATGAGAAAGATAATACAAATGCCGGGAAGCTTGGTTTCCCGGCCGGTACTAAGGTACTGTTAATGCATTGCGATGATGCAGGTATGTGTGAAGAAGCCAATATTGCCGTTTCGAATTATTTCATTACAGGCGACATAAGATCTGCTGCAGTAATGATTCCCTGTCCGTATGCAGAAGCGATGGTTCAATGGGCTAAAACACAGGGATCACCAGACCTCGGGGTTCACCTGACTCTCACAAGCGAATGGAAGACATGGCGCTGGGGAACTGTTGCCGATTCAGTTAATGTCCCGGGGCTTATCGATCCTGAGGGGAAGATGTGGCACGATGTTCCGGATGTGCTGATGCATGCAACCGCAGAGGAGGTTGAAACAGAAGTAAGGGCCCAGATAAATAAAGTTCTCGGTATGGGATTCAGACCAACTCATATTGATACTCATATGGGGACACTTTATGGCTCGATCGACTACCTGAAAGTGTTTCTTAAAATCGCAAAAGAATATAACCTGCCGGCAAATGCAATTGACCTTTCAGATCCTGCAATTGCAGAAAACTTCAGAAAAGAAGGTTATCCCATCACAACCGAAGTCGTTGATCTTCTTAACGAATATCCTTTACCGAAGCTGGATAATTTCTCAAGCGTACCGAACGGGAAAAGCTATGAGGAAAAACGCGAAAATTTCTTTGCCCTGGTAAGCTCACTTAAACCCGGACTGACGGAGATCATTTTTCATCCTTCCGTTGAAACAGATAATCTTAAGACTATTACAAATTCATGGCAGCAGCGTGTCTGGGAAGCTGAATTATTCTCAGATCCTCTTGTTAAAAAATTCTTTGAGGATAACGGTATAGTTCTTATAACCTGGAAAGAGATAATGGAAAGGAAGGAAAATGCTGAAAAACAGAAAAGGCCTGTATAAAACAAGCCTTCTTCTTCTGAAATTATTTTTTAAAGAATTTTACCATCCGGGGTTCTGACCGAGAGTTGGATTTTTAACCAGATCATTGGCAGGCACAGGATAAAAGTAAAGCTTATCGTGCCAGGTCCTTATCTGATCTTTCATAAAGACAAGTGACTGTGTGGCATCATCCAGCTGAACATTGTTGGTAGCTCCGCTTGCCAGCTTTTCTCCGACATACAAATAGAAAACACCGGGTACTTTAACAGGGTTCAGATTTTTGGTAAAACAAACATCCAGTTTACCGTCGCTGTCCATGTCATAAGGCACATCAAGTTCAGGTATATATATACCATCCCATAATTCTGTAACCAGTTCACCTACTTTCCAGCGGCATATATCCGGCCATGAAAAACCTTCAAATGATAATTCAATTGCTCTTTCGCGTCTTATTTCCAGGATTTCCGGATTAGTGATTTCCGGGAAGAATCTTTCCTGCAAATACGGATCTGCAACAGTGGGTTTAGTATTCAATCCGCCGGTGATACCTGCTCTTGCTCTTAAAACTCCTATGGTTTTGCTCCAGTCGGCATCGGTAAGGGTACCCAGTTCAGCCTTTGCTTCGGCATAATTGAGTAGAACTTCAGCGTAACGGAACAAAATTGCATTGTTGTCACAAACATCTACGTTATCAAACTGAACATCGTCAAGTGTAAATTTGCTGATATGATAACCTGTAATTGCATAAGCATAGTTTGGTGCTGTTCTCACTTTCTGTCCTCCGCTGATACGGGTAAAACCGGGTGTGCGTACTGTCTGTGACAAACGATAATCCCTGTTCTGACATTCTTCTGTGAATGATTTGGTTTCATAACCGTCAATTTCTGTAAAAGGAGTACCGTCAAGGGTCAGATATGTATTTACAAAGGAACGTGTTGGAGCGGGACTGCTTCCGTATGTTACCGATGTATAACGCCGGTTACCTGAATGTACAATACCCTGTTCAGTACTAAAGGTAACGGCATAAAGTACTTCATTTGAAACAGGTTTACTGCTGATAAACAATTTACGATAGGAAAGTTCCGGGCCATCACCTGTGTAGATTGAATAGCCTGAATTCATTACATATTCAGCTGCAGTAACTGCTTCCTGAAGCCATTGACTGGCTGATGACTGAAGCCCGTAACTGGTCTGATATTTTCGGAAAGTACCCTCCCACAAACAAACTCTTGATTTAAAAGCCGCTGCAACAGAGGAAGTTATTGTTGAGCTTGTGTTGTCTTTCTTTTCCTTTATGTTCGCAATTGCAAAATCAAGGTCTTCCTTAATTTTTTCTGCAATCAGTGTACGTGAATCCCTGCCTGAATATAATAGTTCATCCTTTACATCAAGCGGATGATCTATCCATGGAAGATCACCGAACCTTTGCATCATGCCAAAATAGAAGTAGGCTCTGAAAAACCTTGCAATACCCTGGTAATTGTTTCGTACATCCAAAGGCACAGATTCATCATTATTATTAACAATAAAATAATTAATGTTACGAAGAGTTCCCCAGTTCCATCCGCTGCTCTCCTCCGCACTAAAACCATTTTCAGTAAAATATTTAATAACGCTGTTTACAGCTATATAATAGGAATTTGTATAAAGTGCCGGAGCATCAGGGAAAGTTTCATAAAATGAATTTGTATAAAGTTTCAAACCATTATCGGAATTGAAAATCGGTTCTCTGGACACTTTGGATTCCGGTAACTCTATCATTTCACAGGCAACAATTCCCGTAATAATAAATACTGCATATATTAATTTTTTCATCTTATTAAAATTTAAAATGTTACTGAAACTCCAAAACTAATACTCTTCATTATCGGATAATTATATACCTGGCTTCCGTTTGCAATTCCACTGCTGCTGACCGCATTAGCTTGCTCTATGTCAGTACCGTAAATACTTCCGAAGTCAAAGTTCTTCGTTATTTTATACAGTGGAGACCAGCCCCAGAGGTTTTCTGCAGACATATAAATTCTTGCATTCTGCATTCTTACAGAAGAAACAAGGTTCTTTGGCAAATTGTAGCCTACCTGAAGATTTTTTAATCGTATGTAAGCTACATTCTGCAGATAGCGGGTCTGGGTTACTGCCAGTTCCCTTGAGCTTTGAAGGGCAACATATCCTCTGTATCGCGGAAAGTATGCATCCGGGTTATCTTCTGACCAGATATTTCCAAGCATTGATTTGGGTATATTGTTGTAAGGCCTGTTATACTGGCCCCAGAACAAGGCATTGTCGGTTCCGGGCCACCAGTCCTGTTTGCCAACACCCTGGAGAAATGCAGAAATGAAAATATTGTTCCAGTTAGCACCCAGATTGAAACTGTATGTATAGCGCGGAGTTGTATTCCCGATAATTTTACGGTCCCCTGAGTCATTTACCTTATTGGTACCATAATCAATAACTTCGTCATTGTTCAAATCTTTGAATTTGATGTCGCCGGGTAACCATTTTCCTGAGTTGGAAGCATAATAAAGCTTCTGTGAAGCATGATTTGCTACATCTTCATCAGAAGTAAAGAATCCTTCAGTTTCATAACCCCAGATTTCACCAAGTGTCATGCCTTCATAATAATTTACCCTTGCATCCCAGTAACCACCCAACTCCATTTCAGGGTTGGTGTATTTGACAATTTTTGATGTATAATCAGCCAGGGTAACTCTGACATCATAACTAAAAGGTTTGTTGGCTAATTTATAATCATCCCGCCAGCTGAGGGTTATTTCCCATCCATTGGTTTTCATATCCGCATAGTTTCCTTTGGGTGGTGTTGCTCCAAAAGTAGCCGGAAGGTCAATTCCCACAGCAAACATATCATTGGTTTTACGGGTATAAATATCACCGGTAAACCTCAATCTGCCGTCCAGTACTCCAAAATCAAGTCCAAGGTTTGCAGTTGTTGACGTTTCCCATGTAAGTCCGTCCGGCAGTACCGGAGGCACCGAAGTTTTCTGATTTCGTGTTTCCTGAATCAATCTGTTCATTGTGCTGATTGTAAAAAGTTCCTGGAATGTATAGGAAGCAATATTCCCGACGCCCAATGAACCGTATGATGCTCTTAGCTTTACATCGGAGAATATATTATCCAGGTTCCAGAACGGTTCTTCTGAAAGGCGCCATCCGGCAGAAATTGAGGGGAAGAAGCCCCACTGCTGATCTACCGGAAATTTTGTTGAACCATCCAGACGGCCATTTACCTCAAGCAGGTATCTGTCCTTAAATCCATAGTTGAAACGGAAAAATCCGCCGGCAATACGCCATTTTTCATGACTGGCGTTTATAGTTATCCCACTGCCGTTGGTAAGGTTAATATTATTTACATCTACAAAAATTAATCCGTTACGGCGTGTAAAAATGCTGTTAATAATTGACTGTTCATAGTTAAATCCCAACATACCCTTGAAATAGTGGGCACCGGCAAAAGTATTTTCGTATTCACCATAAATGTTGGTAGCCATATAGTTTGTAGAAGTATTCGCCTCACCAAAATCATTAGTACTCGAACCAAGGTAAGCAGTCACACCCGGTGCAGGGCTGTATGGCACGGGAACACGTTTGGTGGTTTCCCTGTTATATGGATTGCGGAAAGAAATATCACCTCTCAGTCTGAAAGCATCATCCCAGAACGAAGCTGTAAAAGATGTTGTATTATGGACCAGCATCTTTTTTGAGTTAATTCCGCTTTTCCCATACCACATATCTCCTACACTGTATGCAGCAGCCATTGTAAGTGTACCGTCAGGATTGAACATTGGGCTCATGGGTTCTGCCTCACTTTCAAGTCCGTACCATACATTTCCATCGGCTACAGTAAGCGGATTAAAATAGTTTGACTGGGTAATTGCCACATTGTTTTCCACCTTCAGCCAGTCAAAAATCTGAGCAGATCCTTTTGCCCGAAGATTCATCATTGAATAGTCATCGCTGTTATACCGGAACACTCCGTCCTGAGTATAATACCTTGCCGAAAGAATAAAGTCAGCCCTGTCTGTTCCTCCCTGAATTGCAATATTGTGCTCATTGCCGAAAGAACGGTCTTTATACAACATATCGTACCAGTTATTATTGGCAAAATACTGGTAATTCCCGTTCGGACCAATCTCCACTTCAGGTTTTCCTGAGCCGGGAGGCCTGTTTGCCATTTCTTTATGCCAGTCAGCATTGTAAGGAACAGCTTTATGAAATGTTGAAGGAGTTCTTGCATAATCATAATAAGATGAATATGCTTCCACAAACATTGTGGCATAAAGATTTGCATCAGTAACCATATCGGGTACCTGAGTTGGTGATTTCATTACAACAGAACCACTATAAGTAACAGATGTGTGGCCTTTTTCAGGATTTTTAGTTGTGATAAGCACAACGCCAAAAGCACCTCTGGCTCCGTAAATAGCAGCAGAAGAGGCATCTTTTAAGATAGAAATACTTGCAATGTCATTGGGATTAAGCATGGCAGGATCACCTTCCACGCCATCAATCATAACCAGTGCGCTTCCTCCCTGTCCGATAGAAGTTGTTCCCCTGATCTGGTAGCTTGCGCTCCTGCTTGGCTTACCGTCAGCCAATGAAATAGCAAGGTTTGGAATAACTCCCTGAAGGCCCTGAGTCACATTGGGCATCGGCCGGCCGTTAAATACATCATCACCAACCTGATCAACCGCACCGGTAAGGTTAGCTTTTTTCTGGGTTCCATAACCTACAACAACCACTTCTTCAAGTGAGCGGGTGTCCTCCTGCAGGGTTATGTTTACCGAGGTTCTTCCGGCGGTATTTATCTCCTGGGCTAAATAGCCGATATAAGAAACCTGAATAACTGCATTTTCTTCCACCTGAAGAGAAAACATTCCATTCAGGTTGGTCAGGGTACCGTTCGTTGTGCCTTTTTCAACGATGCTTGCACCAACAAGCGGTTCGCCGGACGAATCGGCTATGGTGCCGGAAAGCGTCTTTTTCTGCTGTGCAGCATGTGCCACAGAAAATAATGTTGTGGTGATCAATAAGAAAAATAACATTTTCATCATTAACAGAAAATGTTTTGCTGGTACTTTTTCTATTTCCGTACCATTTAAATCGGTTTTCTTCATACTTTTTATATAGAGTTAGTTAAAAATAGCCGGGTAAATCATAATATAATCAACTGAATATAATTAATATTTTTAATAAAAAATGAAAAGAAATCTCTTTCGGAGATTCGCATTCTGTCTTTATTTGCATATAGGCAAAGTAATTTTTTTCAGCCGGAAAGATATTTAAAATACGTTGAAAAAGGAAAAGATACGTTTCAAATATTTATCATCGAATCCGTTGAAGGATTGAAGCTCATATCTGCATTTCGTTGACAATCTGTACAATTTATTAAGAGATTGAAAGGCACCGGGGGAAAAGCTGACAATTATTTTGAATATTAATCTGCAGGCTTACTGATTACTTCCAGATATCTTCCCATCCAGTATGGTAAAAGCCATATATCACCTGAGCTGTATTCAGATCTTCCTTCACCTTTGCCGTCCAGATCAAAGCGATTAGCGTTGTGCCTTGAGACAGGGAGCTCATCGGGAGGAAGAACTTCCTTTGTCGTTTGCCCCCTGAAATCCGGTTCAATAAATTCAATGTCCTTCCTTTGGCTGTTGGTGACAGACCAGTTTATAAGATCAAGCGGATATTCCTGCAGATACCAGACAGCTTCCTTCAGATCAAACTCTTCGGCTCCTGTGAGGGCAGTCATTATATTCCATAATCCTTCCTTTTCAGGTTTTTCGATTTCCCGGTGATCGAGAATTGCTTTTTTATACATTGCTTTCAGAGTATCATTGAAGGCATACCGGTACAAACCCCAGTAACCGCAGTAATACATTTCATCATCCGAGTGATTCCACTCTTCAGATAACATCCGGCTCAGAGGGTCTGCATTCTCCGGAGCAGGACCAATCTCACTGAACGGCCGCATAAGATTTTCAAGATAACCATGTTCTTTCATCAGGTAAAAAGCAGTATTCCTGTATTTCTCTTTTCCGGTGAAATGATATGCTGTCTGGAGCATTGCTATAATGTTTGATGAATTCAACTTACGGTCACCAACCATTTCAGGACGTGCATTTACATATTCCGGATTCCATTTTCCCCACAAAGTAGGTTCTCCGTTCCAGTCGATGAGGTAGAAATTATTCTTAACCAAATGCGACATAAGAGTATCGATAAGCATTATAGCTTTCTCTTTTAAATCACGATCGTTCACAAGTTCTGCAATTACTCCGAAAGCAAAAATGTGCCCTATCGCTTCATCACTGCTTGTAGTTGATTTCCAGTCCCATTCCGGATCTTCTGCCCTTCTCCATGGTTTTTCGCCATATTTATATCCGCGCCTTTCAAATGAGCGTGAAGGAAAGCCGGGGACCGGATTGATCGTGTAAAGTCTTTCCATTGCATCAAGAGATTCCCTGATGTTACTCAGGGCATCATCTTCTCCGGTTACCGAATACCTGAATGCCTGGCCGGCCAGATACATTGAAGTCCACAGGCCGTCATTATCCGAATCTTCCAGGCTTCCGGTTGAAATATCCCCATTTTCAATCCCTGAGACGGTTGCATTAAATCCATGCCTGATATGACGTTCACGCACCTGCTTCTCAAATAACATTGCCTTTTCGAACAGGGTCATTTCCTGAAAACATATCCGTGACAATCCTTTTTCAGTAAGAATGAGAACAGAATTTTCCGGACCCTCAGCAATATCAATTACTTTATCCGAAGGAAGCCAGCGCAGGGAAGCATAATAATCGAATCTGCCGTCATCTCTTAGCCTGAAAGCACCACTGGTGGTTCCCATCCACATATTTTTATAAATGTACCTTATTACAGTTATTTCCGGGCAGGGGAGTTTATCCGTCTTTTCTCCGGAGATTTGTTTTGTTTTTCCATCAATTACAAAAAATCCATTACTGGTACCTGCATAGATCTTTCCGGATAAAATTTCAAAACAGGTAAGGTCATTGGCTGATAATACCTTCTCTAACTCAAACCTGTCAGGATACAAAACACTTATCTCATTCTTTCCGAGTATCCAGAATGTGTCATTCAGTTCTTCATATTTAATATCCCTGATCTCTCCCGGATAATCGATCTTCCCTGAAATAACGGAATCCTTTATGAGGTGAAGTTTTATGCCATTTGAAACAAGGAACCTGAAATCCTTTCCACCTGAAAATATATCAGCATCTTCCATCCCGTGACGGGCATAAAGTTTGCCTGCCCAGGCGTTGCTGAGTATTGCAGTATCATCGATATAAACGAGCTGATCGATGTATGTTCCTAAACATTTTATATTCTTATCTGAGAGAGGTTTATAATGGATGTCTTTAACTAGTTTCCCCGGGAAAAGGAATTGTCCTCCGGAAGGTCTGAGTAATCCTTCCGATGAAAATACCTGTATATATCCGTTGCGGTCACATGCTACACTCAATAATTTGATGTTATCATCCGTAACGGCATATTTTATGCTGAAATCCTGAATAAAAGTCCTGTCCTGATAATTCCTGGTCGTTTTCTGATCATTATTATGTGAACAGCTGATTATCACCAAAGCAATATTGATACAGACGATTGTGAAGATTTTTCCTTTCATGTTTTTAAGTTCTGGTTATACCTGAAAACGGTTATGTGTTCCGGGAATCTCTCCATGTATATTGATCAGGATAAGGGCAAGAAGAATAATGAAGATAAGCAGTCCTGAAAACCATATCAGCCAGGATTTACAATCCGGTTCGGATGACAGATTTTCAAAGAAAGCCGGATATTTTCTGGTGAGCAAAAACAAAATTATGAAGTAATTTACCCAGTAAAGGTGATGGTTAAGTAGGAATGTACCGGTAAGTGCGCCTGTAACAATGTAGCTCACTGTTATATAAGCAGCAAAGAAAGTCAGCAGGATCATCAGTACATCTTTTCTCCTGAATCCTGCTCTTGAATTATTTACCCTGTGACAGGTCAATATTGCTGTGGTTATTAAGACTGCTCCTGTTGAAAGGGAACTCAGAAGGGCAAAAAGTTCAGGATTTGAAAGGTCTTTGAATTTACCGAGGAATCTGTTATAACCGAGAGACTGTGAAAAGACGATAAATGGTATAAGGACAAAGACTATCAGAAATGCGGTTTTGTTTTCCCACTTTTCAGGTTCAAAGGATTTTTCAGGCCAGGATGAGCTGAAGACTCCGTAAGCAAGGGATATTCCCCCGAAAAATCCGATACTGTATTCCATGACGTTCCACATGTTAAAATTTATCTCCAGGATATTTCCAATTATCTGGAGAAAATTCCCGAATGCAAATCCGAATCCTCCGCCCAGGGCTGTTATAAGTGCAACACGCAGGGCTGATCTGAATTTATTTCTTGTCATATACCACAGCATGGCTGTTCCTGCACCAAGGCATATTGCCCATGCTTCTGACCGTGGAGGGGTCATAAGGAATTCAAGCTGTCCTACAAGAAAATAATAGAAGATCAATCCCCCGGCTGTCATTTCCGCGATGAGATTACCCCATCTGACCTTTTTGGTTTCTGATGATTCCAGAGTAAGTCCGGTAAGGCCTCCCCCGAGCAGACCGAATAATCCTCCGATAAGGAACAGCATTGTGAGCCCGAAAAGTGCATTCGGGAAACTGGTGCTTCTGCCAAAACCGACGACAATACCGTAGCTGATCATCCCGCCTGCACCCCAGCCCGTGGCAGAACTGAGCGCAATAGTAAGAATTTTTGAGTACCAGTCCTGCCGGTTTGACACAGCTACCAGGGAGAGTGCACCTATTGCTCCGGCCCATGCAGCACCCTGCTCATGTCCGAACTGTCCCCTCACTGCCCACGATGTGCCAAGGGTCATCCCCACTATAAGTATTCCAATCCACTGTTTTTTCATTTTCTGTTTTTCCCGCCCGGGGGGTGATGAAGGTTTCACAAATAATCCGGCAAAATAACGACCGGTGTCATAAATTCCCGGCCTGCTGCCAGACCTTACTAATTGCTTCAGCTATCATATCAATATCAGATAGCGGTCCCATCAATACCTTATGATGAATACAGGCAGATTCTTCATAATGGATCCTGTCACAGACAGGCAGGGAGAACCTTGACGGATCGATGTTCTCCCAGAATTTGTCGTTCAGTTTGTGCCTCGCAGGTTTGGTATGCGGTACATAAAGTGAACATTTGTTAAGAGGGGTATAACTGGCAGCCACCTCGATCCCCAGTTCTTCACTGAGAGCGGCTCTGAACTTTTTCACCGGCAGGTCCCTGAATTCCTTTGAGTCATATCTGAATGAGTAATTATAATATGCTTCATGAGTTTCACGATTGTCCCTTCTCATTGGTTTTATACCCGGAATATCTTTGAGCAATGAGTTCAGATATAGCGCGTTCTGTTCTCTCAACCTGTTTTGCTCGGGCAGTCTTTTAAGTCCTTCAATAAGAATAGCAGCCTGGAATTCTGTTATCCTGTAATTTCCCGATTGCAGGAAATTACCCTCATCAAAATATAGTCCTTCACCTTTGTCGGTTTCAGATGAACCTTGAGGCTCAGGTCTTCTGCCACAATTCCTGAGGGCATCAAGTCTTTCAAAAAGACTGAAGCTGTTGGTTGTAAGAGCACCACCTTCACCGGCAGTGAGGATCTTTGAGAGCTGGAAGCTGAAACTGCCGATATCGCCGATACTGCCGGCTTTTTTACCTTTCCATTCACCACCATGTTTATGTGCACAATCTTCAATAACATAGAGATCATGTTCCTTTGCGATCTTCATTATTTCATCCATGTCGGCAAATGAGCCGTAAAGATGAACCGGTATTATGGCTTTTGTCCGCGGGGTAATTGCTTCACGGACCTTTTCAGGATCGATGCACCAGGTGTCTTCGCAAACGTCAACCAGTACAGGTGTGGCGTTTACATCAAGTATAGTAGCTGCCGTTGCCTGCCAGGTGAGACCCGGCAGTATTACTTCATCACCCAGTCCGATACAGCACGCCTCCAGCGCCATTTGCAGGGTAACAGTGCCATTTGCAGCCGACAGGGCATGCTTCACACCATTAAATTCAGCATACATCCTGTTGAATTCTTTTTCCATCGGCCCGTTGTATGACCAGATCCCGCTTTTCAAAGTTTCAATAAGGGCTTTTTCTTCTTTATTATCCCAGAAAGGCCATTTGGGCCAGGGATTAGTTTTTGTATTGCGGACAGGATCACCGCCCAGAATAGCAAGTTTGCTCATCATTATTTAATTTAAAGATTTATTTCAGGATTATTGTTTTGACATTCCATCCTTTGACTGCAACTGCCGGCCTTTTCCCGTCTGAGTCGCGTAAGAAATATTTTGCTGTATATGATCTTTCTTCACCGGGAAGGAGAGTTACATAGTTATCATCAAAATATACAGGGAGGACCGGCTTTTCTGAAGCTGAATCTGTCACATCGAAGAAAATGAAAAATGCAATTGCGTCTGGCGGATTCTTAACTTTCAGATCAACATATCCATATACATCATCTTTCCGGAACTGATAATCATAATTCAATTCAACATCAGGAAGTTTGTTCAGTGCCGTATAATCGGCATATTGTTTAGTGGGGGTATAGTATGGCCATGGGAGTTTCGCGGAAGCGGGGTAATCGAGAATATCCTTTTTCTGTGAAAGCCAGTAAATATTGTAATCAACCTCTCTTCCTTCCTGGTTATATATACGGAGATCGAGGAAATAAACCGGAGTAAGGCCTTTTATTTCCGGGAGTTTATAGATGAATTTTGAGGTATTTGTAGTTATATCACCCTTCCATTCATCAGCAAATATCTCACGGGAGTTAATATCAAAAATCCTGATCTTAACAGACAGATTTCGGGCATCCGACAGATCCTCATTGGCCAGGTAAATATCATTAAAGCCGTACCTGTATATTGCGTGAAGTGGTGTACATGCTTTTCTTACGGCATAGAAAGCGCCATTTGGCTGGAGGTAAGTATCATAAAGCTGCCATATCAGTTCGGGCCAGGCTGAATTGAGTTTCCACTGTATTAATCCCGTGCTGACAGGTTTATGTGCAATGAATGCTTCGAACATAGGTCTCATCAGTTCATAATTGCTTACCTGTGATTTATATGCGAATTCTTCAATGTTTGAGGATTCGCCATATCTCGCAGATAAGGCTCTCAGGAAACGGTCGAGAGTGGTAAATTCATTTCTTCCCGTATGGTATTCCCAGTATTTTTTGTCAATAGGCCAGAGGCTCTCTTCAGGAAGCATTTTTCTGAGTGAAGCAAGTGGTGGAATTTCTTCCCCGGGGCAGGTCTCGGTGTTAAATCCCCATGCTCCGCCCAGAGTTGTATCTGTGAACCAGTAATGTGGAGGAGTAATTGCATAAGGACCAAGCATTTTCATTCCCGTTGGTCCGCTTATTTCACTGTAAAGAGGTGTTTCTGCAACTACATTTGTTTTTTCTGTTCCCGCACCTCCTGCTGATGTAACGTATGGCCTGGAAGGATCATATTCATTGAACATTTTAATGTATCTGCGTTCAAGATCAGGATGAGGAAGTTTATCACTACCAAGCATCCAGACAAATATTGAAGGATGATTGCGGAGCCACATCATCTGATCGAACCACGATGCTGCTATAAGGTTAATATCTTCTTCGCTGACCGGACCACCATATTTTTCATGGGTTGGCTTGAGAAGATACTCTTCCCATTCCCAGTGACAGTTCCATCCGATCATTACCATAATGCCATATTCATCGCACAGATCATAAAGTGATTCATCTTTCCCCCAGAAGCCCTCCAGCCGTATACTGTTAAGATTCATATGCTGAACATATTTCAGTTGTGCTTCCACAGAAGGTTTGGTATCCTGAAGCAAGACATCATCCGTCCAGCCTCCTCCTTTTATGAGAACAAATTTGCCATTGACCTCAAAAACCCGGTTCTGTCTTTTATCAAGGTAGCTGGATATTTCTCTTATACCAAAGCGCTTTTCAACCCTGTCAAGGATTTTATTCCCCGATATAAATTCGGTTTTCAGATTATAAAGATTTGCTTCTCCCATTCCGTTTGGCCACCATAACAGGACATCCTTTACTGATAATCCGTTAAATTCTTCCGGGGTGAAACTGCACGACAATGTTTCGCCGGCTTTCACTTCAACTTTCTTCTCCAAAACTCCAAGCTCATAATCAACTCTGAGAGTACCTGTTATGTTTTTGCCGGTACTGTTTACCAGGTCAGTCTGAAAGAAAAGATCAACATCTCTGAGTGTTCCCTTATCGACTTTTGAATAAATGAAAGGGCTCCTGATCTTAACACCTTCATTTATCTCAAGAAAAACCTCCCTGAAAATACCCAGGTTACGGTCACGGGGAAGTGGATTCCAGTCAACAAATCCGATAGAATATTCTCCGTCGGCATGTTGTATCATTTTCAGTGCAACCGTATTTTCCCCTTCCTTTACAAAATCACTTATGTTGAAGGCGAACATACGGTATGTGCCGGCGAACTCATTTTTGTCGGCCACCAGTTTCCCGTTAACCCACAGATCGGCCCGGTAGTTTATACCGTTAAAACGAAGTGAAACAATTTTATCCAGGTCTTCTTTTGTAAGGCTGAAAGTTGTCCTGAACCACCATGGTTGTTTAAATTGTTCCGGATCGACACTCTGCATATTGATGCCGAAATACGGATCCTCAATTATCTTATAGGTTGCCATGCTTCCCAGGACGGTTCCGGGGACAACGGCATTATACCAGGTATCTGTGCTGAAATCATTGAGGGAGATTTTTTCTTCCTCAGTAATATCCAGCTTATCCTGAGCCTGCATTTTCCATCCGGAAGAAAGAGTTTCGACTCTGGAAGCTAAACGTTCAGAGCAGGCTGAGAGGAAAAGTATTGAAATTATAAGAACAAATGTGGTTGCTTTTTTCATTTTCGTCAGGTTGGTTTATCGTCCGGAAATTAATAAAATTTTAACTTAAATGTAGTAGGGTATTACTATGTTAATATGTTGACTTTGTGAACCTTCGCGCCTTCGTATCTACGATATAACTCACCCCTAAATCCCCCTAGGGGGATTTAGGGGTGAGTTATATCGTAGATACGAAGGCGCGAAGGTTCACAAAGTCAACATATTAACATAGTAATACCCTACTACATTTAAGTTAAAATTTTATTAATTTCCGGACGATAAACCAACCTGACGAAAATGAAAAAAGCAACCACATTTGTTCTTATAATTTCAATACTTTTCCTCTCAGCCTGCTCTGAACGTTTAGCTTCCAGAGTCGAAACTCTTTCTTCCGGATGGAAAATGCAGGCTCAGGATAAGCTGGATATTACTGAGGAAGAAAAAATCTCCCTCAATGATTTCAGCACAGATACCTGGTATAATGCCGTTGTCCCCGGAACCGTCCTGGGAAGCATGGCAACCTATAAGATAATTGAGGATCCGTATTTCGGCATCAATATGCAGAGTGTCGATCCGGAACAATTTAAACAACCATGGTGGTTCAGGACAACTTTCAGCCTTACAAAAGAAGACCTGGATAAAATTGTTTCACTTCGTTTTAACGGTATAAACTACCGGGCCGATCTGTGGGTTAACGGGAAACTGGTGGCCGACAAAAATGAGTTCGCCGGCACATACCGTATGTTCGCCTTCAACATAAGTGATTTTGTAAAGGAAGGGGAAAATACGGTTGCACTGAAAATGATACAACATGCCGACGGAGAATATTCTATCGGATTTGTTGACTGGAATCCACTTCCCCGTGACCGTAACCTGGGTATTTTCAGGGAGGTTTTTCTTGAGATAAATGAAGGTGTTAAGATCAGGAGCCCTTTCATTTATTCAAAAGTCGATAAGGGAACACTCAGAGATGTTGATCTTTTCTTTCAGACTGACCTGGTAAACAGTACCGGCAAAAACATAACAGGTACTCTCAGAGTTGATTATGAGCTTGGAGTTTTGGAGAAGAAAGTTGAAGTGAAAGCCGGCGAAACATTGTCGTGCAGTTTCACCCCGGAAGAATTTAACGGATTATCAGTAAAGGATGTCCTGTTATGGTGGCCAAACGGAATGGGAGAAGCAAATCTTTATAATCTGAAAACCGAATTTATATCGGGGAATAAAATCCTTGACAGGGTTGAAAAGCGCTTTGGTATAAGAGAAATATCCAGCTACCTTGATAAAAGACAGAACCGGGTTTTTGAGGTCAATGGCAAATTTGTTCTCATAAAAGGAGGAGGCTGGACGGATGATGTCTTGCTTCAGGATACCAAACCTTCTGTGGAAGCACAACTGAAATATGTTCAGCATATGAATCTTAACAGTATACGGCTGGAGGGCTTCTGGGGGAAAGATGAATCACTTTATGATCTGTGCGATGAATATGGCATTATGGTAATGATCGGATGGAACTGTCACTGGGAATGGGAAGAGTATCTTCTCAAGCCAACCCATGAAAAATATGGTGGTCCGGTCAGCGAAGAAGATATTAACCTTATAGCAGCATCGTGGTTCGATCAGATGATGTGGCTCCGCAATCATCCTTCAATATTTGTCTGGATGCTTGGTAGTGATAAACTTCCTCATCCTGATCTTGAACGCAGATACATTAAAATGTTCAATGAATATGATCCTTCCAGGCCATACGTTACATCAGCAGGAGGTGCGGGAACAGAAAAAACAAATGTAGTTGCAGAAACACCTCTTTACAGTGAAATAAGCGGACCAACGGGAATGAAAATGCTTGGTCCTTATGCAATTACTCCTCCACATTACTGGTTCACAGATACAACTCTGGGCGGAGCATGGGGATTTAACACCGAGACCTGCCCCGGGGAAGAAATTCCACCACTTGCTTCACTCAGAAAAATGCTTCCTGAAGAGAGCCTCTGGCCTATTGACAAAAAATACTGGGAATACCATACGGGAAGAAATGAATTTACCACTCTCGACCGTTTCCTGAGAGCCTTATCTGCGAGATATGGCGAATCCTCAAACATTGAAGAATTCGCATATAAATCACAGGTAAGCAATTATGAACTGATGAGACCTATGTTCGAAGCATTCATTGCACATAAACCTGTCAGCACGGGATTAATACAGTGGAAACTCAATTCAGCCTGGCCCGAACTGATATGGCAGCTTTATGATACTTACCTCCAGCCAAATGGCGCTTTCTATGCCGTAAGAAAAGCATGTACACCACTTCACGCAATATACAGGTACGGCTTTAATGATATTTACCTGGCCAATGAGGATCTGTCGGATGCCCGAAATCTGTCTGTTAAGATCAGGATTTTTGATATTAACTCCCGTGAGATATTTGCTGATGAATGGAAGGGTGATATAACTACAAATACCTCAAAATTCATCTATAAACTCCCGGAAATAAAAGGCCTTACTCCGGTTTATTTCCTCGATCTCCGTATATATAACCAGGAAGGAAGAGAGGTTGATTACAATATTTACTGGCTTTCACAGAAAAAGGATATTCTCGATTACCCCGCTTCCGCGAAACTCCCATGGCCATACTATACCCCCACTAAACAATATGCCGATTATACGGCACTGAACAAACTTCCTGATGTTGAATTGAATTATGATTATCAGTTCCGGAAAGATGATGTATATGGATATGTTGATCTGAAAGTTAAGAATCCGCCAGACGCAATTGCATTTTTCATTTTCTTCGATGTGACAGATTCAGCTTCAGAAAAGCCGGTCCTCCCTGTATATTTTGATGATAACTATGTAACTCTCCTTCCCGGTGAAGAAAGATCATATACAGCAAAATATTTCTTACGCGACTCAGACGGGAAAAGGCCGGCAGTTGCAGTCAAAGGATGGAATGTCAAAACAATAATCCTGAAATAAATCTTTAAATTAAATAATGATGAGCAAACTTGCTATTCTGGGCGGTGATCCTGTCCGCAATACAAAAACTAATCCCTGGCCCAAATGGCCTTTCTGGGATAATAAAGAAGAAAAAGCCCTTATTGAAACTTTGAAAAGCGGGATCTGGTCATACAACGGGCCGATGGAAAAAGAATTCAACAGGATGTATGCTGAATTTAATGGTGTGAAGCATGCCCTGTCGGCTGCAAATGGCACTGTTACCCTGCAAATGGCGCTGGAGGCGTGCTGTATCGGACTGGGTGATGAAGTAATACTGCCGGGTCTCACCTGGCAGGCAACGGCAGCTACTATACTTGATGTAAACGCCACACCTGTACTGGTTGACGTTTGCGAAGACACCTGGTGCATCGATCCTGAAAAGGTCCGTGAAGCAATTACCCCGCGGACAAAAGCCATAATACCGGTTCATCTTTACGGCTCATTTGCCGACATGGATGAAATAATGAAGATCGCAAAGGAACATGATCTCTATGTTATTGAAGATTGTGCACATAAACATGGTGGTGAATGGAAAGGTAAAAAAGCCGGCAGTATCGGCGATATCGGCAGTTTCAGCTTCCAGCTCTCAAAGATCCTCACTGCCGGTGAAGGTGGTGCTCTTACAACCAACAGCTTCAGTCTTTTTGAAAGACTTGATGCCCTCAGGAATTGTGGCAGAAGACCTGAGCCTCAAGGTTCATCTGAAACCGACAAAGGTGAAGGACTATATTTTGATGAGGGTAATTTCCTGCAATCGGGAAATTACAGGATAACAGAATTCCAGGCTGCTATTCTTATTGAAGGACTTAAAAGACTGCCCGAGCAAAACAGGTTGAGAGAACAGAACGCGCTATATCTGAACTCATTGCTCAAAGATATTCCGGGTATAAAACCAATGAGAAGGGACAATCGTGAAACTCATGAAGCATATTATAATTACTCATTCAGATATGACTCAAAGGAATTCAGGGACCTGCCGGTGAAAAAGTTCAGAGCCGCTCTCAGTGAAGAACTGGGGATCGAGGTGGCTGCCAGTTATACCCCTCTTAACAAATGTTCACTTTATGTACCGCATACCAAACCTGCGAGGCACAAACTGAACGACAAATTCTGGGAGAACATCGATCCGTCAAGGTTCTCCCTGCCTGTCTGTGACAGGATCCATTATGAAGAATCTGCCTGTATTCATCATAAGGTATTGATGGGACCGCTATCTGATATTGATATGATAGCTGAAGCAATTAGTAAGGTCTGGCAGCAGGCCGGGAATTTATGACACCGGTCGTTATTTTGCCGGATTATTTGTGAAACCTTCATCACCCCCCGGGCGGGAAAAACAGAAAATGAAAAAACAGTGGATTGGAATACTTATAGTGGGGATGACCCTTGGCACATCGTGGGCAGTGAGGGGACAGTTCGGACATGAGCAGGGTGCTGCATGGGCCGGAGCAATAGGTGCACTCTCCCTGGTAGCTGTGTCAAACCGGCAGGACTGGTACTCAAAAATTCTTACTATTGCGCTCAGTTCTGCCACGGGCTGGGGTGCAGGCGGGATGATCAGCTACGGTATTGTCGTCGGTTTTGGCAGAAGCACCAGTTTCCCGAATGCACTTTTCGGGCTCACAATGCTGTTCCTTATCGGAGGATTATTCGGTCTGCTCGGGGGAGGCCTTACCGGACTTACTCTGGAATCATCAGAAACCAAAAAGGTCAGATGGGGTAATCTCATCGCGGAAATGACAGCCGGGGGATTGATCTTCTATTATTTTCTTGTAGGACAGCTTGAATTCCTTATGACCCCTCCACGGTCAGAAGCATGGGCAATATGCCTTGGTGCAGGAACAGCCATGCTGTGGTATATGACAAGAAATAAATTCAGATCAGCCCTGCGTGTTGCACTTATAACAGCCCTGGGCGGAGGATTCGGATTTGCATTCGGGAATTTTCTCCAGATAATTGGAAATATCCTGGAGATAAATTTTAACATGTGGAACGTCATGGAATACAGTATCGGATTTTTCGGGGGAATATCCCTTGCTTACGGAGTCTTCAGCTCATCCTGGCCTGAAAAATCCTTTGAACCTGAAAAGTGGGAAAACAAAACCGCATTTCTGATAGTCTTTGTCCTTATACCATTTATCGTCTTTTCACAGTCTCTCGGTTATAACAGATTCCTCGGTAAATTCAAAGACCTTTCAAATCCTGAACTTTTTGCCCTTCTGAGTTCCCTTTCAACAGGAGCAGTCTTAATAACCACAGCAATATTGACCTGTCACAGGGTAAATAATTCAAGAGCAGGATTCAGGAGAAAAGATGTACTGATGATCCTGCTGACTTTCTTTGCTGCTTATATAACAGTGAGCTACATTGTTACAGGCGCACTTACCGGTACATTCCTACTTAACCATCACCTTTACTGGGTAAATTACTTCATAATTTTGTTTTTGCTCACCAGAAAATATCCGGCTTTCTTTGAAAATCTGTCATCCGAACCGGATTGTAAATCCTGGCTGATATGGTTTTCAGGACTGCTTATCTTCATTATTCTTCTTGCCCTTATCCTGATCAATATACATGGAGAGATTCCCGGAACACATAACCGTTTTCAGGTATAACCAGAACTTAAAAACATGAAAGGAAAAATCTTCACAATCGTCTGTATCAATATTGCTTTGGTGATAATCAGCTGTTCACATAATAATGATCAGAAAACGACCAGGAATTATCAGGACAGGACTTTTATTCAGGATTTCAGCATAAAATATGCCGTTACGGATGATAACATCAAATTATTGAGTGTAGCATGTGACCGCAACGGATATATACAGGTATTTTCATCGGAAGGATTACTCAGACCTTCCGGAGGACAATTCCTTTTCCCGGGGAAACTAGTTAAAGACATCCATTATAAACCTCTCTCAGATAAGAATATAAAATGTTTAGGAACATACATCGATCAGCTCGTTTATATCGATGATACTGCAATACTCAGCAACGCCTGGGCAGGCAAACTTTATGCCCGTCACGGGATGGAAGATGCTGATATATTTTCAGGTGGAAAGGATTTCAGGTTCCTTGTTTCAAATGGCATAAAACTTCACCTCATAAAGGATTCCGTTATTTCAGGGAAGATCGATTATCCGGGAGAGATCAGGGATATTAAATATGAAGAACTGAATGACACATTCTGGATACTCGGAAAGAATGAGATAAGTGTTTTGTATCCTGACAGGTTTGAGTTAGAGAAGGTATTATCAGCCAATGACCTTACCTGTTTTGAAATTTTATCCGGAAAGATCTATGCAGGTACCAGTAATGGATTTTTTGTAATTGATGGAAAAACAAAACAAATCTCCGGAGAAAAGACGGATAAACTCCCCTGCCCGGAAATAACTGTAATAAGGTACATTTATAAAAATATGTGGATGGGAACCACCAGTGGTGCTTTCAGGCTAAGAGATGACGGCAGATTCGATTATTATGCTTCCCTGCGCTGGCTTCCTTCGGATAAAGTAATTGATATTGCTGAGGGTCCGGAAAATTCTGTTCTCATTCTTACTGAAAAAGGATTGTCACGGATATGTTTTCAGGAAATGACCCTGTTCGAAAAGGCAATGTTATTTGAGAAGCAGGTGCGTGAACGTCATATCAGGCATGGATTTAATGCAACCGTCTCAGGGATTGAAAATGGGGATATTTCAACCGGAAGCCTGGAAGATTCGGATAATGACGGCCTGTGGACTTCAATGTATCTGGCCGGCCAGGCATTCAGGTATTCGGTAACCGGAGAAGATGATGCCCTGAGTAACATCAGGGAATCTCTTGATGCAATGGAAAGACTTTACACGATCAATCCGGTCCCCGGCTTTCCTTCACGCTCATTTGAAAGGCGCGGATATAAATATGGCGAAAAACCATGGAGAAGGGCAGAAGATCCGGAATGGGACTGGAAATCAACTACAAGCAGTGATGAAGCGATAGGGCACATTTTTGCTTTCGGAGTAATTGCAGAACTTGTGAACGATCGTGATTTAAAAGAGAAAGCTATAATGCTTATCGATACTCTTATGTCGCATTTGGTTAAGAATAATTTCTACCTCATCGACTGGAACGGAGAACCTACTTTGTGGGGAAAATGGAATCCGGAATATGTAAATGCACGTCCTGAAATGGTTGGTGACCGTAAGTTGAATTCATCAAACATTATAGCAATGCTCCAGACAGCATATCATTTCACCGGAAAAGAGAAATACAGGAATACTGCTTTTTACCTGATGAAAGAACATGGTTATCTTGAAAATCTTATGCGGCCGTTCAGTGAGATTGGTCCTGCTCCGGAGAATGCAGACCCTCTGAGCCGGATGTTATCTGAAGAGTGGAATCACTCGGATGATGAAATGTATTACTGCGGTTACTGGGGTTTGTACCGGTATGCCTTCAATGATACTCTGAAAGCAATGTATAAAAAAGCAATTCTCGATCACCGGGAAATCGAAAAACCTGAAAAGGAAGGATTATGGAATATAATGACTGCCCTCACAGGAGCCGAAGAGTTTGATCTGAAGGAAGCTGTCTGGTATCTGCAGGAATATCCGCTTGATCTTATAAACTGGTCTGTCACCAACAGCCAAAGGAAGGACATTGAATTTATTGAACCGGATTTCAGGGGGCAAACGACAAAGGAAGTTCTTCCTCCCGATGAGCTCCCTGTCTCAAGGCACAACGCTAATCGCTTTGATCTGGACGGCAAAGGTGAAGGAAGATCTGAATACAGCTCAGGTGATATATGGCTTTTACCATACTGGATGGGAAGATATCTGGAAGTAATCAGTAAGCCTGCAGATTAATATTCAAAATAATTGTCAGCTTTTCCCCCGGTGCCTTTCAATCTCTTAATAAATTGTACAGATTGTCAACGAAATGCAGATATGAGCTTCAATCCTTCAACGGATTCGATGATAAATATTTGAAACGTATCTTTTCCTTTTTCAACGTATTTTAAATATCTTTCCGGCTGAAAAAAATTACTTTGCCTATATGCAAATAAAGACAGAATGCGAATCTCCGAAAGAGATTTCTTTTCATTTTTTATTAAAAATATTAATTATATTCAGTTGATTATATTATGATTTACCCGGCTATTTTTAACTAACTCTATATAAAAAGTATGAAGAAAACCGATTTAAATGGTACGGAAATAGAAAAAGTACCAGCAAAACATTTTCTGTTAATGATGAAAATGTTATTTTTCTTATTGATCACCACAACATTATTTTCTGTGGCACATGCTGCACAGCAGAAAAAGACGCTTTCCGGCACCATAGCCGATTCGTCCGGCGAACCGCTTGTTGGTGCAAGCATCGTTGAAAAAGGCACAACGAACGGTACCCTGACCAACCTGAATGGAATGTTTTCTCTTCAGGTGGAAGAAAATGCAGTTATTCAGGTTTCTTATATCGGCTATTTAGCCCAGGAGATAAATACCGCCGGAAGAACCTCGGTAAACATAACCCTGCAGGAGGACACCCGCTCACTTGAAGAAGTGGTTGTTGTAGGTTATGGAACCCAGAAAAAAGCTAACCTTACCGGTGCGGTTGATCAGGTTGGTGATGATGTATTTAACGGCCGGCCGATGCCCAATGTGACTCAGGGCCTTCAGGGAGTTATTCCAAACCTTGCTATTTCATTGGCTGACGGTAAGCCAAGCAGGAGCGCAAGCTACCAGATCAGGGGAACAACTTCTATCGGACAGGGAGGAAGCGCACTGGTTATGATTGATGGCGTGGAAGGTGATCCTGCCATGCTTAATCCCAATGACATTGCAAGTATTTCTATCTTAAAAGATGCCTCTTCTGCTGCTATTTACGGAGCCAGAGGTGCTTTTGGCGTTGTGCTTATCACAACTAAAAATCCTGAAAAAGGCCACACATCTGTTACTTATAGTGGTTCTGTTGTAATGAAATCACCAACTCAGGTACCCGATATGGTTACTGATGCAAATCTTTATGCCACAATGTTTGTGGAAGCATATTCATCTTATTATGATTATGCAAGAACTCCTTCAACATTTCATAAAGCTGTTCCTTACAATGCTGACTGGCATAAAGAAATGGCAAACAGGCCTCCCGGCTCAGGAAAACCTGAAGTGGAGATTGGTCCGAACGGGAATTACCAGTATTTTGCCAATAATAACTGGTACGATATGTTGTATAAAGACCGTTCTTTCGGCAATGAGCACAATATTGCAATTCAGGGAGGAACAGACAGGGCTGACTTTATTCTTTCGGCAAGGTATTATACTCAGGACGGAGTGTTCCGGTATAACAGCGATGACTATTCAATGATGAATCTTCGGGCAAAAGGATCTGCTCAGATTTTTGACTGGCTGAAGGTGGAAAACAATGTGGCAATTACCCAGTCAAACTATTTTAATCCGCTTACTGTAGCCGATGGAAATGTATGGTACGGACTTGAAAGTGAGGCAGAACCCATGAGCCCAATGTTCAATCCTGACGGTACACTTACAATGGCTGCTGCATACAGTGTAGGAGATATGTGGTATGGGAAAAGCGGAATTAACTCAAAAAAGATGCTGGTCCATAATACAACATCTTTTACAGCTTCGTTCTGGGATGATGCTTTCAGACTGAGAGGTGATATTTCTTTCCGCAATCCATATAACAGGGAAACCACCAAACGTGTTCCCGTGCCATACAGCCCTGCACCGGGTGTGACTGCTTACCTTGGTTCGAGTACTAATGATTTTGGTGAGGCGAATACTTCTACAAACTATATGGCTACCAACATTTATGGTGAATACGAAAATACTTTTGCCGGTGCCCACTATTTCAAGGGTATGTTGGGATTTAACTATGAACAGTCAATTATTAACAGCATTTTTACACGCCGTAACGGATTAATTTTTGTAGATGTAAATAATATTAACCTTACCAACGGCAGTGGGATAACTATAAACGCCAGTCATGAAAAATGGCGTATTGCCGGCGGATTTTTCCGTTTCAACTATGGATTTAAGGACAGATACCTGCTTGAGGTAAATGGCCGTCTGGATGGTTCAACAAAATTTCCGGTAGATCAGCAGTGGGGCTTCTTCCCCTCAATTTCTGCCGGATGGCGCCTTTCAGAAGAACCGTTCTGGAACCTGGATAATATATTCTCCGATGTAAAGCTAAGAGCATCATACGGTTCATTGGGCGTCGGGAATATTGCTTCCTATACATTCCAGGAACTTTTTACAATCAGCACAATGAACAGATTGATTCAGGAAACACGAAATCAGAAAACTTCGGTGCCTCCGGTACTGCCGGACGGACTTACATGGGAAACGTCAACAACTGCAAACCTTGGACTTGATTTTGGAGTACTGGACGGCAGATTGAGGTTTACCGGTGATATTTATACCCGTAAAACCAATGATATGTTTGCTGTGGGAATTGACCTTCCGGCTACTTTTGGAGCAACACCACCCAAAGGAAACTATGCGGATATGAAAACCAATGGATGGGAAATAACCCTCAGCTGGCGGGATGATTATAAATTAGCCAACAAACCTTTTAGTTATGATGTCAGAGTTACCCTGGCTGATTATACATCAAAAATTGTCAAATACACCAACCCTGAAATGGAGTTGGGTGGTTACTGGGATGCAAGGGTAAATTATTATGAAGGCATGACACTTGGTGAAATCTGGGGTTATGAAACTGAAGGATTCTTTACTTCTGATGAAGATGTAGCAAATCATGCTTCACAGAAGCTTTATTATGCTTCCAACTCAGGAAAATGGTTACCCGGCGACATCAAATTCAAAGATTTGAACAATGACGAAGTTATTGATTATGGTACCAATAAGGTAAATGACTCAGGGGACCGTAAAATTATCGGGAATACAACTCCGCGCTATACATACAGTTTCAATCTGGGTGCTAACTGGAACAATATTTTCATTTCTGCATTTCTCCAGGGTGTTGGCAAACAGGACTGGTGGCCCGGAACCGACAATGCCTTGTTCTGGGGCCAGTATAACAGGCCTTACAACAATATACCCAAATCAATGCTTGGAAATATCTGGTCAGAAGATAACCCGGATGCATACTTTCCGCGATACAGAGGATATGTTGCCCTTCAAAGCTCAAGGGAACTGGCAGTAACCCAGACCCGCTATCTGCAGAATGTAGCTTACATACGATTAAAAAATCTTCAGGTAGGCTACAATTTGCCAAAGAACCTTGTTTCTTCTGTAAGAATGCAGAATGCAAGAATTTATATGTCTGCAGAAAACCTCTGGGGCTGGTCTCCACTGTATAAAATAACGAAGAACTTTGACTTCGGAAGTATTTACGGTACTGACATAGAGCAAGCTAATGCGGTCAGCAGCAGTGGAATTGCAAACGGAAGCCAGGTATATAATTATCCGATAATGAAGAGTATTAGTTTTGGAGTTTCAGTAACATTTTAAATTTTAATAAGATGAAAAAATTAATATATGCAGTATTTATTATTACGGGAATTGTTGCCTGTGAAATGATAGAGTTACCGGAATCCAAAGTGTCCAGAGAACCGATTTTCAATTCCGATAATGGTTTGAAACTTTATACAAATTCATTTTATGAAACTTTCCCTGATGCTCCGGCACTTTATACAAATTCCTATTATATAGCTGTAAACAGCGTTATTAAATATTTTACTGAAAATGGTTTTAGTGCGGAGGAGAGCAGCGGATGGAACTGGGGAACTCTTCGTAACATTAATTATTTTATTGTTAATAATAATGATGAATCTGTGCCTTTGGATGTACGAAACAATTACCAGGGTATTGCAAGGTTTTTCAGAGCCTACTTCTATTTTGGCATGATGCAAAGGTTCGGTGATCTTCCATGGATAGATCATCCGCTTGATGTAAAGGATGAACTATTATATTCAGGCAGGGATTCACGTACACTGATTGCAGAAAAAATTAAGGAAGACCTTGATTTTGCAATTGCGAACATAAAGGAAAAGAAAGACAACACAAGCTCAACAATAACTTCCTCTGTTGCAGCGGCTTTTAAATCAAGAGTTTGTTTGTGGGAGGGTACTTTCCGAAAATATCAGACCAGTTACGGGCTTCAGTCATCAGCCAGTCAATGGCTTCAGGAAGCAGTTACTGCAGCTGAATATGTAATGAATTCAGGCTATTCAATCTACACAGGTGATGGCCCGGAACTTTCCTATCGTAAATTGTTTATCAGCAGTAAACCTGTTTCAAATGAAGTACTTTATGCCGTTACCTTTAGTACTGAACAGGGTATTGTACATTCAGGTAACCGGCGTTATACATCGGTAACATACGGAAGCAGTCCCGCTCCAACACGTTCCTTTGTAAATACATATCTGACCCTTGACGGTACTCCTTTTACAGAAATTGACGGTTATGAAACCAAATCATTCACAGAAGAATGTCAGAACAGGGATTATCGTTTGTCACAGACAGTACGCACACCCGGTTTTACCCGTATCAGCGGAGGACAGAAAGTGAGAACAGCACCAAACTATGCTTATGCAATTACAGGTTATCATATCAGCAAATTTACACTTGACGATGTTCAGTTTGATAACGTAGATGTTTGTGACAACAATGCAATTTTGTTCCGTTACGCTGAAGTTCTACTCAATTATGCCGAAGCAAAGGCTGAACTGGGTACCCTTACCGATGCCGACTGGAGCAAAACCATAGGAGTTTTAAGAGCAAGAGCAGGTATCACCGGCGGATTGAATACTAAACCCACTGTTGCAGATCCGTATTTGCAGGAAAGATTCTTCCCGGAAATCACTAATCCGGAAATCCTGGAAATAAGACGCGAAAGAGCAATTGAATTATCATTTGAAGGTTTTTCATGGCCGGATATATGCCGCTGGAAAGTAGGTGAACTGGTTACAGAATTATGGGATGGTATATATATACCTGAACTTGATGTGCCTTATGACATGGACAGCGACGGTAAACTGGATGTTTGTTTTACCAAAAATCTGAACCCTGTTAAAGTACCCGGTGTTTTCTATTTGTATGTCGGAGAAAAGCTGGCAAGCGGAGCTACCAACAATGTTCAGCTGGATGATGCCACACAGTCACTTGTCTTTATGAAAGATCAGATAAGGACCTGGCACGATAAGCTTTACTTTTATCCTGTGCCTGCCAATGATCTGGTTAAAAATCCAACTCTCGGTCAGAACCCCGGATGGTAAAATTCTTTAAAAAATAATTTCAGAAGAAGAAGGCTTGTTTTATACAGGCCTTTTCTGTTTTTCAGCATTTTCCTTCCTTTCCATTATCTCTTTCCAGGTTATAAGAACTATACCGTTATCCTCAAAGAATTTTTTAACAAGAGGATCTGAGAATAATTCAGCTTCCCAGACACGCTGCTGCCATGAATTTGTAATAGTCTTAAGATTATCTGTTTCAACGGAAGGATGAAAAATGATCTCCGTCAGTCCGGGTTTAAGTGAGCTTACCAGGGCAAAGAAATTTTCGCGTTTTTCCTCATAGCTTTTCCCGTTCGGTACGCTTGAGAAATTATCCAGCTTCGGTAAAGGATATTCGTTAAGAAGATCAACGACTTCGGTTGTGATGGGATAACCTTCTTTTCTGAAGTTTTCTGCAATTGCAGGATCTGAAAGGTCAATTGCATTTGCCGGCAGGTTATATTCTTTTGCGATTTTAAGAAACACTTTCAGGTAGTCGATCGAGCCATAAAGTGTCCCCATATGAGTATCAATATGAGTTGGTCTGAATCCCATACCGAGAACTTTATTTATCTGGGCCCTTACTTCTGTTTCAACCTCCTCTGCGGTTGCATGCATCAGCACATCCGGAACATCGTGCCACATCTTCCCCTCAGGATCGATAAGCCCCGGGACATTAACTGAATCGGCAACAGTTCCCCAGCGCCATGTCTTCCATTCGCTTGTGAGAGTCAGGTGAACCCCGAGGTCTGGTGATCCCTGTGTTTTAGCCCATTGAACCATCGCTTCTGCATACGGACAGGGAATCATTACTGCAGCAGATCTTATGTCGCCTGTAATGAAATAATTCGAAACGGCAATATTGGCTTCTTCACACATACCTGCATCATCGCAATGCATTAACAGTACCTTAGTACCGGCCGGGAAACCAAGCTTCCCGGCATTTGTATTATCTTTCTCATTACTGCATGAGATCATGATCACCATTATTGTCACCAAATACAAAAACAGATAGGCGGGGGGATTTCCTTTTACTTTCATATTTTCAGGTTTTTATGTTTCTTCCTCATCAATCTCATTCATTGTCTCAGTGATCTTCTGAACTACCCTGAACTGCTGAAAGAACCCTCTTGCAATAACCCTCAGCAGAGTATAAACAGGGACTGCGAATAACATTCCGACAAGTCCTGCTATCCCGCCTCCTATTATAATAATAAGGAATATCTCCAGCGGATGTGATTTGACGCTTTTTGAATAAATGACAGGGATAAGGATATTGTTATCTATGAAATTGACTACAACGAAAGTGCCAAGCAACTTTAAAATAACGGGAAGAATTTCATTAAATGAACCTCCCGAAAGAGTTGATATAACCCCGAGGGTAATACCGATCAATCCGCCGATTATGGGTCCCAGATAAGGGATGATGTTCATTATCCCACCGAAAAATCCGATCAGTAAGGCATTCTGAATACCGAATATTTTAAGTGATAAGGTAATCAGTGTCATTACTCCGAATACCTCGAGCAATACCCCGATATAATACCTTATGAGCAGGGTTTTTGATTCGTCAACCACCCTCAGGGTAGTTTTATGATGTTTTTCGGGAACAAACAGAAGGAGGCTGTCCTGGAACAGATTTTCATCTTTCAGGAAGAAGAATGTAATAAACAGTATCGAAAAGAGTCCTATGAAAAGACTTCCTGCTGCACTGACAAATTTCCCGATAATTGCACCTACGCTGCCTATATTAACAACTGATTTAACCTTCATTACGACAAATTCCTGAAGGGTTTGTCCGTCAGGGATGGCGCCAAGAATCCTCAATTTCTCATCGAGCCACTGAAGTGGTTTTTCAAGGCTTTGATTCAGGAGGTTGACATCAATTGTCGATATTGCTTCAGCCTGTTTGACTATAAGGGGAACAAAGACAGCCACAAAGCCGGTACCAATAATTACTATCACAAGCAAAGTGATCAAAGCGCTCAGAGCCCGGGGCATTTTCAGTTTCTTCCCTATTTGTATCCTGTCGAAAAAACGCACCAGTGGAGCCCCTATGAATGAAAGCATTGCTGCAACAAGTAGCCAGATGATTATATAATAAAACCGGTAAATAAGGTATCCGATTATCAGCAGAACCAGTACATATCCGGTATATTTCAGTACCTGTTTCATTTTCTTTTATACCAGTCCCATGGATTCATTCTTCTCTTCCCTTGTGGTGTTTATCCTGAATAACTTGAACAGGTCAACAACAAATATCGGGATAAGTGACATAGCCAGTACAATGATCCAGTGTTTTCCATCCATTGATGTAAGCCTGAAAGCATCCCGTATGGGCGGTACTAGCAGAACAACAACAGCCATTGCTGCGGATATCAGAATTGCACCGATAAGAGGTTTGTTGTTCATCGGATTTGTTCTGAGTGATAGTTTTGTTGTCGAATGTATATTACGTACATGAACAAGTTGTACAAACATAAGGGTTGCAAATGCCATGGTTTGTCCAAGTACCACGTTATGTTCACGAAGACCAATGATAAATGCAACAAGCGGGATAGCGCCGATCATTATTCCCTGGTACAATATTCTCCACACCATTCCATTTGTCATAAATCCTCTCTTTGTTTTCCGGGGTTTTCTTTTCATTACATCAGCTTCGGCAGGATCGACGCTGAGCGCCAGTGCGGGCAGGCTGTCAGTAACAAGGTTTACCCAGAGGATATGGATCGGCAACAGAGGTATACCGAGATTGAAAATGGAAGTGATAAGAAGAAGAAATATTTCCCCTATATTACATGATATGAGGAACTGAATGGCTTTAAGGATATTGTCATAAATCCGCCTTCCTTCTTCAACTGCCGAAACGATAGTGGCAAAATTATCATCTGTGAGCACCATGTCTGCTGCTCCTTTTGCCACATCTGTTCCCACAATACCCATAGCGGCACCGATATCAGCCTGTTTAAGGGCAGGTGCATCATTTACCCCGTCCCCTGTCATCGCGACAACCTCCCTGTGTGCCTGCCATGCTTTTACGATCCTTACCTTATGCTCGGGAGCTACCCTGGCGTAAACAGAATATTTTGCAACATTTTCAACAAATTCTTCTTCACTGATCTTTTCAAGCTCTGCACCGGTAATAGCCACATCACCTTCCTTATAAATTCCTATTTCGCGGGCAATTGCAAGAGCGGTATTTTTATGATCACCGGTGATCATGACCGGTCTGATCCCGGCTGTATTGCACTTTTTAACCGCTTCAACGACCTCAGGTCTGGCAGGATCGATCATTCCCAGTAATCCTATAAATATCAGTTCGTTTTCCAGGTCTCCAATTTCAACATTCCGGGGCGCCTCCGGCAGATCTTTATAAGCCATCGCAAGAATACGTAATGCGGAATCGGCCATTTCTTCATTGTTCTGCTTTATAAGTACAATATCCTGGTCAGTGATCGGTCTTATTTCACCTTCTATGATTATCCTGTTACAGACACTCAGAACTTCATCAAGACCTCCCTTGACATTGACCCTGGTTGTTGTTTCGGCCATCTTATTTACCGTAGTCATCCTCTTTCTCTCGGAATCAAACGGTATTTCCGCAACACGCGGATATTGCTTTTCAAGTTTATCCTTGAAAACATTATACTGGACCCCGAACTCCAGAAGGGCTGTTTCTGTAGGATCACCTGTATATTCTATTTTACCATCACTTTTGTTCCTGAGCTGTGCATCTGCACAAAGCACCGAGATTGAGAGTAATCTGTTCTCTTCGTCATTCAGTACTGTAGCGGGAGCTGCCCTGTTTATAAAGTCTTTCTTATGGTTCACATAGGCGGCAACAACAGTCATCTTGTTCTGGGTAAGCGTCCCTGTTTTATCGGAACAGATAACAGTTGCACTACCCAGAGTCTCAACGGATGGAAGAGTACGGATTATGGCATTTCTTTTAACCATCCTCTGGACGCCGATAGCGAGGACAATAGTTGAAACGGCCGGCAGACCTTCAGGTATAGCAGCCACTGCAAGGCTCACTGCTGTCATGAACATATCGAGGATCGAATTCCCATACAGTATTCCTACAAGGAAGATCACTGTACAGATAACCAGTGCCGCAATACCCAGTACTTTACCCAGTTGGCTCAGACGCCGGCTCATGGGAGTTTCGGTCTCAACAGCCTGCTGAAGCATATCAGCTATCTTTCCCACTTCAGTCTGCATCCCGGTTTTAACGACTACACCCCTGCCCCTGCCATAGGTAACCATCCCCGTTGAAAATGCCATATTGACACGGTCACCGAGAGCTATATTTTCACCTTTCAACGAATCTGTTTTCTTATCAACGGGGACAGATTCTCCGGTAAGCGACGCTTCCTGAATCTTCAGATTTACAGCTTCGATAAGGCGAAGATCAGCAGGAATGATCGCGCCTGTTTCCAGGATTACGATATCCCCGGGTACAAGATCGCGGGTGTGTATCTCAAAAATCTCTCCGCCACGCAGTACTTTAGTGACCGGAGCAGCCATATTCTTAAGAGCTTCAAGGGAAGACTCGGCTTTTCTTTCCTGAAAAGCTCCGATAAATGCATTTACTATAAGAATACCGAGAATGACAAATGTATCAAGCAATCCTTCCCCTTCATATAAGCCTACAATCCCTGATATAACGGCTGCAATCAGAAGGACTATGATCATAAAGCTCTTAAACTGTTCAAGAAACATTCTTAAAAATGTTTCCCTTTTCTTTGAAACCAGCTGGTTGGGGCCATATTCTATAAGCCTTTGTCGCACTTCTTCAGAGATCAATCCTGTTATATCTGAAGATTTAAGCCCTTCAAGTACATCTTTAACTTCCTGGTTATAAAAATTGTTCATCAATATTCTGTTACTAAATATCAGTTTCAAAATTATATTTTAAATATTCACTATAAGGTTTCAGGATTTCAGGGCTTCCAGCATTTCTTTCGACGGGTTATTCGGAATGACAGCAATTACCTCTCCGTTAAATTCAAATACTTCTTTATCATCAGAAGTAATTTCTCCGATAACAGCAACATTATCTGTAAGGGATCTGACTGCTCTTAAGACCTCATCGACTGACTCGGGAGCTGTTTGTACGACATACCGGCCCTGGGTTTCACAGATCAGGGTCTCCTGTGGTGTTATCCCGGGTACTGATACAGGTACTCCGGAAAGATCAATCCTGGCTCCAAGCTTCCCATATCTTGCTGATTCACATATTGCAGCGCCTATTCCTGCAGCTCCAAGATCTGAACACGCTTTAATTTTCCCTGTACCAAAAGCCGCCAGAGCCGCTTCAAGAGCAATTCTCTCTTCCCTGAACAATGCTATTGCAGGACGCATATCTTTAACAATTCCGGCTCTGTACAGTGTATCATTGCCATCATTTCCTGTCACACCAATAATTATTATTTTATCCCCTGCATTCTTTGCCGGTTTAGTAAGTGGTTTTTCTGTTACGAGCTTGCCTATTACTGATACCACTACAGCGGGTACAATATCGGAAAACGATGTGGAAAATCCTCCTCCAACAATAAATACATCCATAGCTTCACACATGTCCTTCAATCCCTTAACCATAAGATTGACCCTTTCCTGACTTGTCATGACAATACACTTTCCGCAGGTACATTTTCCTGAGAAACCACAGGGCCCGACCAGCACTTCCTGGTCGAGAGGTCTGGTCCCGATAAAGTCAAGGAGAAAAACCGGACGGCCACCCATTGCAACTACATCGCGCATAGCTCCTCCGGCGCCTGTGGCTGCAGCATCATAAGGCCTTGGCACACAGGGAGAACAATGACTTTCCATCTTTGCAACAACATAACCTTTCATCCCCGGTATCTCAAATACAGCGGCATCATCATTCTTCTCAGGACCGATTAACAGGGCTTCGGGCCAGATCTTACCCACCTGCCTGTTCAATTCCTGAAAACTTTTAAAATCAATCACTTTATCAATATTATGATGTAAATGGACAAATAATCCGTGCATCAATGCTTTTTCAATTGTGTTCATACTCACTCCTTATTTATTATTATGTACATTTTTAAAAATCCTGTAAAAATAATCAGGTTTGTAATAATTTATATTGTTTTTATTGGAATATTATATTGGGTCGTTTATGAATATTTGTGGGATTTATCCAATACCGACATTCTCATTGCCTGTCCAGGTCACATTTGAAAACATATTCTCCGGAAGAAATATCAAATAAGGTCTCATTTTTTAAATTCCTGATATTCATCACATCCCCAGATTCTTTCAAAGCTAATCCCCCTTCTTTTATTCTGGTTTCATCTGACAAAGGAAGTATGATCGTTGCAGAACACGAGACGGGGATCTTTACTTTAAGGATCAGTTCATTTCCTGTGATCTTCCATGAACTCAGGATTTCACCATAAACAGTTTTAAATGTGGTTTCTGTCCATGTTATATCTCCGACAATCTGTGGTGAAATAATAATATGTTCATATGCTTTCGATGTTTCAACCTGTCTTATCCCCCCCGGGCCGCTGAAAAGCCATTCCATAAGATGTCCCAGCATCATATGGTTATTGGATACCTCAACCAGGCCGGCCCATGATTCGGTAAGGGCTGTCGCTCCCTTCGACATCTGAAAACCATATCCCGGTACATCAGTCTTTGAGTTCATTTCATAAATCAGCTGTGAATGTCCCTCCTGTTCAAGCACTCTTAAAAGGTAACGGTAGCCGACATCGCCTGCCGTAAGAGCTTTATTCCCTGCGTTAATTGAGTTTACAAGGTTTTTTACAACATCATTTTTAACGGAGTCATCAACCATACCGAAGAACAGGGGCATTGAATAAGCTGTCTGGCTGCCGGTTGAATATACTTTTGTTTCAGGATCAAAGAATTCTTTATTGAATGCCATTCTTATTTGTTCTGCCAGATCACTGTAATAAGCAGCATCACTTTCTTCACCGATAAGTGAAGCCATCTCAGAAAGTAATTTTGCATCATAATAATATATCGATGTTGCTGTCACAGCTTTCGGGGTGAGCTGTGCCACGCCCGGAAATGCGGGTCCCAGATCGTACCAGTCGCCCAGACCATGAACAAGTATACCATTCTGTGACAGCATCCCAAGATAACCGAGGTATTTTTTCATCATCGGATAAGCCTTTCTGACAGCTTCAATATCGCCATACCATTCATACAGATCCCAGGGGAGAATGATACAGGCGCTGCTCCATTCGGGTGAATCCCGGAACCCTCCTGTAAATTCGACATATTCGGGTGCAATATCCGGCACAAGACCATTATCGAGCTGGGCTTCAATCATATCATCGATCATCTTATTAAAAAGATTGTGGATGTCATAGACATATTTTATTGAATTGCCCATAAGATGTGTCTGCTCAAGCCAGCCAAGTTTTTCGCGGTGGGGACAGTCGGTAGCCACACTTGCCAGATTGCTCCTTATCGCCCAGCCAATAAGATCATAAATTGAATTGAAAAGCTCACTGGAACATTTGAAAGTCCCGGCAACTGGTGAGGAATTTCTCGTATGGAGCATCTGCAAACCTGTAATTACCGGAAGACCATCCGGATTTGGAATTCCGGAAGGGACTGCTCCTTCCACCTGAACATATCTGAACCCATAATAAGTAAATCGTGGCTTCCAGCTCTCCTCTCCCTCAGTTCCGGGAATATAGGAAAAATAATACGGATATCCTGATGCCTTCTGGGTAACCAGTGAATCCGGACCAATCAGTTCGGACGGGTGCAGTCTTATCTCCTTCCCCTTACCACCTTTTGTTTTCAAACTGATAATTCCCGATGCATTCTGCCCGAAATCATATATATAAATACCCTGGGCCGGATTAGATATACTTACAGGTTCAAATGTCTCCATGATCCTGACCGGGTGATCCGTTTCCGGTTTCAGTTCGCCAGTTGGTTCCCGTACCAGAAGTGCATTTCCCCATTTGCTGTCATCAAATCCCGGTCTGTCCCAGCCCGGCTGCTCAAGCCCTGCATCATAATCTTCCCCTCCGAAAATACTCGAAAAGGTAACCGGAGACGGAGAGGTCTTCCACGACTGATCCGTTATAATGATCTCCCCGGTACCGTCGGTATACCTGATCCTGACCATCATTTTTATTTTTGGTGCACCGTAAGCATTTACAAGTTTGTAATACCTCTCCCTGTTTATATTGTAAAACCCGTTACCTGTTATTGCCCCAAATGAATTATTCCCTTTTTCAAGCACATCTGTTACATCATAGGTGTTGTAATAACATGTTTTGTCATAATCAGTCCAGCCGGGAGAAAGGAAGCGGTCTCCTATCCTTTTGCCATTTATATACAATTCATAATGCCCCAGTCCGCTTATAAAGGCATATGCTTCATCAATTTTTTTATCAAGAACAACCTCAGTCCTGAAATATGGGATCACGGTCCTCTTCCTGGCAATATCACCTTTTATCCCGGTACCTCTGTGAATACCGGGCACAAGGAGTAATGAATCGGGGATCTCCTCATAACCTATCCATCTGGCATTATTCCAGTCCTCTCCGTTAAAAAGACCTGTAATAAAAAAGCCTGTTTTACTCCATGAAGATATTTTATCATTATTATCCCATATTCTTACCTTCCAGAAATATTTTACAGAAGGTTTAAGATCTTCCCCGGAATATTTTATGTTGAATGACTCATCCCACAATATTTTGCCGGAATTCCACAGACAATTATTTTCAGATCTCAGATTGGCTTCATCAGTATCAAGAATTATCTGATAAGCTGTTTGCCCGGCTCCTCTTTCTGAAGATGTAGCTATCCAGCTGAAAACGGGATTTTCATTTATTCCAGCCGGATTAAGAAGGTTATTGACTTTGAGTTCCCCTGCTTCAAATCTGGCAGAAGGATCTTTGCTGCAGTACTGAAAAAGCAGTACAGTGAGGACAAAAAGGATTATTTTCTTCATTTCGGGATTATGATTATTTTGTTTACTTAATACTTGCCAGCACCCGAAATAAAAATAATAATACCTGGGGATTATCTAATCAAAAATGAAAATTTCTTCGATTTTAGAATCAAATACAATTGCAATATCATGAGCCAGCTTAAGGGAAGGATTATATTTGTTTTTCTCCAGAAATACAATTGTCTCCCTTCTTACATTCACCTTCTTTGCGAGATCTTCCTGGGTAAGATTATTTTTAGCCCGGTACTCTTTTATCCTGTTATTCATTTTTTATCCCCCCGATGTTGAAAATCAGCCAGCAGACTGCAAATGTTATTGCCATTCCGATAATCCCGGCACCAATAATAGTGTGAGTCTCATAATCAAGCCTTTCTGAAAAATACCCTATTACCAGCCACATGTAAATTGAAATGTAATATGACAGTGACGCAGATTTCTGCATCACTTTTTTTGAAAGTTCATCTTCTGCAGGTTCACCTCGTCTTGCACTGGCCAACCTTTTATATCCGATAAAAGCTGCAAATGTAACCAGGAGAAAAATTATTATAAAGCTTCCAGGTTCATATGTTTTTAAATCTCCGGACGATGAGAGCATCCAGAGGACCGCTGCAAAAAGCACTAGTGCCGCAACCGTAAAAATGATAACTGATTTTTTCATTACATCGAAATTTAGTTATATTATTCTAACAATTAGTTATTTTATTCTAACATATAGTTAGATATAAATAACATTAACTTCCAAATTTTTTTTGAAATATTTACAATTTTTTTTACTGGCAAAGGATTCAATATGGAGGTGGTAAAAAGTTACTATGTATTATAATGGCTCTGATTTAAATTACAAAGCAGTATAACGTTAAGATCCCTCGCTAACGCTCGGGATTACAGGTGTATAGGGGAGGTAGGGGAGGGAAGCCGGGGCGTTTTGAATAAAACCTAGTTTGTAAAGAATAGTAACGGCAAAACGCCCGGCTTCCCTCCCCCCGTCTTTATGAAAATACCTGTCATTCTGAGCGTAACGAAGTGAAGCGAAGAATCCTTCCGGATATACTTAACGAACTTCTAGTAATATTACCAGTGAGGTTTCTGATCTGTTTGCTGTTTTATTATTTATATCAGAATGATTTTAATACGTATTAAAAGCCGTATTATAATACGTATTATAATACGTAGTTTCAAAGTAATTTCAAATCCCCGTCGAAATTATAAGCCATTCCCTTACCGGTCAGCTTTAATTCGATTACCCGCCCTTTATAGCTTAATTTTAAAGGATTCCCAAGTCTGGAGGTGATTTTCACCTGTTTCAGCATTCCCTCCTCCCAGTCGATATCAACTTCAAAGCCTCCCCGGGCCATCAGCCCGTGGATATAGCCTGTTTTCCAAGCAGAAGGTAATGCAGGTAATAATTCCACTTCAAATGCATGGCTTTGAAGAAGCATTTCCGTGATGCCGGCAGTTCCGCCAAAATTACCATCGATCTGGAATGGCGGATGGTTATCAAAGAGATTATTCAGTGTTGATTTTGTTAAGAGAGCGATAACATTTTCATAAGCTTTTTCACCATCTTTCAGCCGGGCAAAGAAGTTGATTATCCAGGCACGGCTCCATCCTGTATGGCCTCCTCCATGTGCAAGCCTGTAATCAATTGTTTTTCTTGCCGCGTTAAGCAGTTCAGGATTTTTTTGCTGAGTGATCTGATTTCCCGGGTGTAATCCGTACAGATGTGATATATGTCTGTGTCCCGGCTCTGCTTCCGTGAATTCTTCGGACCATTCCAGGATACGACCATCTGAACCTACCTTTACCGGGGTTAGCCTCAAAAGGGTTCTCTCCATCTTCTTTCTCAGATCTTTGTCGGTCTCCAGAATAAGAGTGGCCTGAATAGTATTTTGTAACAGGTCACGTATTATCATATGATCCATTGTCGGCCCCAACACCATGCTTGCCCTGCCTCCTCCTCCCGGGATCAGAAAACTGTTTTCGGGAGATATTGAAGGCCCCGAAACAAGCAATTTTGTCTTCGGATCCGTTATAAGCCAGTCCATGCAAAACTCTGCTGCTTCTTTCATTATCGGGTAAGATTTTGTCCGGAGATATTCAATATCACCCCCGAACAAAAAGTGATCCCAGATATTCTGGCAGCTCCAGGCAATACCCATTGGCCACATTCCATAGACAATTGCACCCATGGGTTCAGTGTAGTGCCATATGTCGGTTGTATAATGGGCTACTATCCCCTTCATGCCGTAAACCTCCTGTGCGGTACGTTTTGCATTGGGGCGCAAAGCATCAATGAATTCAATGAAAGGTCTGTGTAACTCCCCAAGGTTGGTTATTTCAGCCGGCCAGTAATTCATCTGGATGTTAATATTAATATGATAATCGGCGCTCCATGGTGGCTTAAGACCGTCAGCCCAAATACCCTGAAGATTTGCAGGAAGATCCCCGGGTCGTGAACTGCTTATGAGAAGATAACGGCCAAACTGGTAATAGAGCTCAAGAAGATCAGTATCAGTATATCCGTTCTGCATTGCTGCAATCCTTGCATCGGTAGGGAAATAATTTCCTGCACCGGACCCAAAGTCAAGTGCCACCCTTGTAAAATACGACTGATAATCTGTTATATGATCTTTCTTAATATCATTGTATGGACGTTTTGTAACTGCATCCATCTGAACAGCAGAGACCGAAGCGGGCTCATTACCCCAATAATCTGTGGCAGCAGTCAGGTATATTGTCACCGAACTGGCTTTCTCAACCCTGATACTGTCCCCACCCGATATGATATTTCCACCATTCGCAAGAAATTTTACTCTCGTCTCCACCCTTACACCATTCCCGTTGCCTGTATGCTCCCGCATTGATATTTCATTACCATTTGCACTTATTACAGCCTTATTTCCGGGTCTTGATAATCTGGCAGAAAAGTTCAGGGAGCCTTCTTTATCAGCGTCCAGCCTGATTACAAGTGCCTGATCGGGATAGCTTGAAAATATCTCCCTGGAAAAGTTGATCCGGCCGGCTGAATAGGTTACTCTGGCAACTGCATTTTCTATGTCGAGTTCGCGTTTATAATTCGAGATATTACTGAGTGGTGCGAAATTAAATGTAAGATCTCCCAGAGTCTGGTATGTTGATGCATCATCGCGTTTGAAGCTGCCCAGTATTCCTTCCTGAGCCAGATTTTCAGCTTCACTGTACTTCCCCGCAAAAAGAAGTTTCCGTACTTTCTGAAGGTTCTCTTTTGCAGCCGGATTTGCATCCCACCGGGGATTACCTGTCCAGACAGATTCCTCGTTCAGCTGCAGTCTTTCATTTTCAATTCCGCCGAAGATCATTGCACCAAGTCTTCCATTACCGACAGGAAGGGCTTCGTTCCAGTTTTCAGCCGGTCGTGTGAACCATATTTTAAGGGCTGATGACATTGGTTGGTTGTAAACATAATCGGTTTGTACCAGTGATAAAAATAACGTCAGTGCAATACGGAGTGAGGATCTGGTAGTCATAATCTGTTTTGTATTTGTCCATAACGCAATAGGGACGCTGCACGCAACGCCCCTCCAAACATCATATCCAATTTATTATTTTTTCAGCAGGTCACGGATTTCCGAAAGAAGTGTTTCTTCTTTCGAAGGTGCAGGAGGAGGTGCGGGAGCAGCTTTTTCCTTCTTCTTCAGTGAATTAATTCCTTTAATCATCATAAAGATAGCAAAAGCAATTATAAGGAAATCGACAAGAGCCTGGATAAAGCTTCCATAATTCCAGGTAACAGCCGGAGCAGTTTCCGTTGCTGCTTTCATTACAAGTTTAAGGTCGGTGAAATTGACGCCACCAAGTAGTAGTCCTAAAGGAGGCATGAGGATGTCATTCACTATTGAAGAAACGATCTTGCCGAAAGCAGCGCCAATGATGATACCGACAGCCATGTCGATCATATTTCCTTTCATGGCGAATGCCTTAAATTCATCAACAATTTTCATAATTTCAGGTTTTTAGTTATTAATTAAAATTTATAAGAGAATCCAACGCCAAATATTTCCTTGAACTGAACAAGCGATCCGACCGATGTCGCCTCATCTGGTACCTGGATCTTAACATCATCATCATAAAGAAGGTGAGTATTGAAGCTGACTGAAATATATTTATTCACTTTAAGTCCGATCAATGTTTCCCAGCTGACATCAATATTCTGGGGATTATTTGCATAATTTGAGAAAAGGTCGATTTTTGTGGTAAATGATACATTCTTCATAAATTCATTCTGGAAATCTGCCTTTGAGTAGATAGCTCTCAGGTATCCTCCTATTTCACCTCTTGATTTTTCACCAGGTGTAACACCGAAGGCTCCTATTTCTGACAGGTCTTCATCTGTCACAAAAGTAAACTTGGCAGTTAACGGAGCAATAAAAGCGCTGAAGTATGCATTCGGTTTGTAATCGAGCCCCAGAGCTGCCAGAAGATATGCTGGAGCAAAGAGGTTTGATATTTTTGTTTTTTCTTCCCCCTCATATTTATATCCCGGCTGCATTTGGGTTTTAAAATTTACAAGGGCGGCATAGTATACATTTTTAAATGCCTGACGGCCGTATTTTGAAAGAAGGTCGATTTTATCATCAGTTTTTCTGTACCCCTGTTCTCCCTGCTTCAGAAGGCCATATCCTACATCGAGTGAGTTATCCCAGGTAAATTTTTCACTTTTAAAATTGGCAAAACGGCTGAAAATACCGTTTATGGCGACCGACTTCTGTCCGCCGGCAGCCCAGTTCGTCAGCGAAGTCTGAGCTAAATTTACTGAAACAATACCTCCTTTTTTCCACCCCAGTGTGGTATCGGCAGACTGAGCCCGAAGACTTTTTTCTCCTTCGGTTACCTGCCCCGATATCACAGTTCCTGCAAATAACACAAGTAGTAAACTACTAAAGATTTTCCTTTTCATTTTTTATAATAATTTAGTTAGACCATACTGATAAAATAATCCAGCCATGCGATGCATGGCTGAATCAGTATTAAATAACAGGAAGAGGAGAACTATTTTTCAACCTCTTTAATTTCGGCTTTAACTGCATTTCTCAACACCGAATCGACGCCATTGTTACGTCCGGTTTCACTTTTGTAGTTCTGGCTCGTCCCTATAATCTCTTTGTTTGCTGCAACAACAGCAAACCGGAATATATTACCCGAGGTTTGAGTTTTGACGATCCTTTTCGGATCTTTTGCATTCTTCTTGACTGATGAAATACCATTTAAACATGCAGCTTTGGTTGAATAACCTTCACTGCTCAGAATAATCTGTCCGTTATCAGCCTTCAGACGAAAACGGAATTCATTTTTTTTACCGCTCTGATAAACTTCGAATTTTGCCATTTCTAAAATAATTAAGGTTTATAAACGAATTGCTATTTTGGTATAAATTATTCAGTGACTGATCAATACTCATCATCTAACAGGCTGCCACAAATATAAAGACAATTTTCTGAAATATTCTATTAATTATGAATTATTACCACATATTTATTCACATTGACCTTTGATGTTACCAAACTGTTTTACAGGTGAATTGAAATGTCAGATACTTCGGTGAACCGATTTTTTCGGGTTCATATTTCCGGGGTTTAAAATAATCTGTTAAATTGCACTTTTCATATTGATCAACAAACAAAAAGAGATATTACCATGGGAAAGAAAGAAGATTTTTCAGCTCATATCAACGACGGTTATGCCTGTAAAGGCGACTTTATTTTACTTGGAGGAGCCATGCTTGATGGAGATGCATTACCCGGAGTGCATGTAAGAGTGCCGTTGAAGACGATGAACAGGCATGGACTGATAGCAGGTGCAACCGGGACCGGAAAGACCAAAACCCTTCAGGTTATTTCGGAACAGCTTTCTGAAAAAGGCGTCCCGGTATTGCTGATGGATGTAAAAGGCGATCTCAGCGGTATTGCAATGCCCGGTGAAGAAAAGCCTTTCATAACGGAAAGACATTCAAAGATAGGTGTACCATATTCCACAAGGGGCTGCCCTGTCGAACTCCTCTCAATTTCGGCTCAGGATGGGGTGAGATTGAGAGCTACAGTTTCAGAATTTGGCCCGGTGCTGCTGGCAAGGATCCTCGATCTGAACGAAACCCAGGGGAGTGTCCTCGCTGTTATTTTTAAATACTGTGACGATCAGAAAATCCCGCTTCTCGATCTGAAGGATATGAAAAAGGTAGTTCAGTTCATAACAGAAGAAGGTAAAGAACAATTTGAAAGTGAGTACGGGAAAGTGTCTCCCGCTTCAACAGGTATTATCATCAGAAAGCTGATGGAACTTGAACAGCAGGATGCCGATCTCTTTTTCGGTGAAATGTCATTTGACATTAAGGACCTCATGAGGAAAGATAAAGATGGTAATGGTTATGTAAATATTGTCAGGCTTACAGATATTCAGGATAAGCCAAAGCTGTTTTCCACTTTTATGCTTTGCCTTCTTGCAGAGGTATATGACACAATGCCTGAAAGGGGCGATCTCGATAAACCTGAACTGGTAATTTTCATTGATGAAGCACATCTTATCTTTAACCAGGCCGGTAAAGCTCTTCTGAATGAAATTGAAACTATTGTCAAACTTATCCGGTCGAAGGGTATCGGGGTCTTTTTCGTTACTCAAAATCCGATGGATGTACCTAACGAAGTCCTTGCCCAGCTCGGATTAAAAGTGCAGCATGCGCTCAGGGCTTTCACAGCAATAGACAGGCAGGCAATAAAACTCACAGCTGAAAATTTCCCATTATCAGATTACTATAAGACAGATGAAGTATTGACCAGTTTAGGAACCGGTGAAGCACTCGTTACAGCCCTGAATGAA
>Ga0116156_10000278_pt1 | contig 57278 bp, 43 predicted proteins | sample AD_UKC045_MetaG_FD_89891 | JGI IMG/M metagenome (GOLD analysis project Ga0116156, IMG submission 89891) | Active sludge microbial communities of municipal wastewater-treating anaerobic digesters from USA - AD_UKC045_MetaG | ecosystem: Engineered > Bioreactor > Anaerobic > Digestate | place: USA...
ATTGAAACAACAATCCAATCACATCCTCCGGTAGTGGCAGTGGTCGCGGCCCGCGCGGGCCGCGTGGATTGAAACCTCGATCCCCGGTATTAACATCGAGAGTGAACCCCGTCGCGGCCCGCGTGGGCCGCGTGGATTGAAACCTCGATCCCCGGTATTAACATCGAGAGTGAACCCCGTCGCGGCCCGCGCGGGTCGCGTGGATTGAAACGGTTATTTCCAAAATCCTTGCACCGGCTCGGATAGTCGCGACCCGCGCGGGTCGCGTGGATTGAAACAAGAAAAACGTTCGTGCGCTGCATGAGCGCCACTGTCGCGACCCGCGCGGGTCGCGTGGATTGAAACTTGACAAAAGGATGATTGAGTGATACAGAAAAGAGTCGCGACCCGCGCGGGTCGCGTGGATTGAAACCGTACAGGGAAACCAACAGGAATGAAAATGTTGGGTCGCGACCCGCGCGGGTCGCGTGGATTGAAACTGTATAACCTTCCGTACCTCCTCCTCCGTCACCCGTCGCGACCCGCGCGGGTCGCGTGGATTGAAACAAGGATGGAAAAGAGAGAAAAAGAGGTGGTGGGGTCGCGACCCGCGCGGGTCGCGTGGATTGAAACAATGATGGTCAGAATCCTGGGAGCAGTGTTGAGAGTCGCGACCCGCGCGGGTCGCGTGGATTGAAACCAATATCGGAAACATTTCTTATCATAGAAATATAGTCGCGACCCGCGCGGGCCGCGTGGATTGAAACCAGTAGCGCCTTGCACGCTACACGGTGGTTCTCGTGTCGCGGCCCGCGCGGGCCGCGTGGATTGAAACATGTTCAACCGAATTTTTGGAATCATTGAAGTATTGGACCGGATACGGTTTCAGGGCACGGATCTCGTCACAAGCAATACTTCGGGGATCAATAAAGCGCTTAGATGGGTGAAGATTTTGTTGAAGGATTTTGGCCGTTGGGCAGAGGGCACCACCAAGACATTGCGTACCCGGTGTAGTGAGCAAGCGTATGTGTTGGGGATTCCGATGGAGTATTTACGCAAGAGCGGGGTGGATAAGGAAGCGCGTGCACGAGAAATTGTCCAGGAACAAGGTATGGGACAGGATGGCTCGATTTGTATGTTTAGTGTGATGGAAAGTTGTGTTGCGCCGGAAGTATGTGGGCACAAGCAGTCCAAAAAGCTGGAGTTGCAAATGCGTCAACGCAAATGTATTTTTATCTATTACTATTTCGATCATCCGGAGGTGGGATTTGGCCATGTTCGGCTTCAGACGTGGTTGCCATACTCGGTAAAGATCTGCCTGAATGGGCGGCATTGGCTTGAGAAGCAGTTGTTGGCTAACTACATGCGCTGTAAACCCTGGCTGAATGCCGTCTCCACAGCATTTCCCCCCTAACGGCTAGCGGCCAACGGCTAATGGCCAGCGGCTTGATGGCGTTGGGGGCGGGTTGGTAGAGTGGTGCGAAGTATAAAGGAAGCAACTGTATGCACGAATTCAGCCTGGTGAGTTCGGTAATGGAGTATGTGGTGAAAACGGCGGAGGCGCATGGGAATCGTCCGGTGGAGAAGGTGTCGCTGGAGATCGGCGCGCTGCAGCATGTGGCCACGGAAGCATTGACCTTTGCCTTTGACGCCTTGAAAAAGGACACGGTCGCGGAGAATGCAGTCCTGGAGTGGCGGATCACCCCCGCGTGTATCCGGTGTTCCAGTTGTGCAACGGAATACGAACCTTCCGATGCGTTTTGGGTATGCCCTTCATGCGGGGCCATGGGCGGACATCCCATTCGCGGGGAGGAATTTCTGTTGGAGTCCATCGAAATCACGGACGAACCGTCGTCCGATACCCCGGCATAGAGAGAGGAAGCAACACAGGTCATGCGTAAAATTCGGGTAGCGCATGTCATTACGCGGTTGTGCGCGGGAGGCGCACAGGAAAACACCTTTCATACCGTGCGGTTGGCCAACCGGGATCGCTTTGAGGCGGACCTAATCAGCGGGGTGGTGCGTGGCGGGGAAAAGAGCATGGAGGATCAGGTGCATGCGGCGGGGGTGCCCATAATACGGATGCCATTCTTAATTCGTGAACCGGCGCCCGTGCGCGATTGGATCACCTTGCGCCGACTCATCCGCCTATTCAAAACCCGGCAGTACGATATCGTGCATACGCATACGTCAAAGGCGGGGGTGTTGGGCCGGTTGGCGGCGGAACGCGCAGGGGTGCCGATCATCGTGCATACCCCGCACGGCAACGTATTTCACAGTTATTTCAACCCTTATCTGACCCGGCTTTTCGTATGGATGGAGCGGCATTGCGCGCGGCGCACGGACCGCATCATTGAGTTGACCTCCGGCGGCGTGGAGGAACATCTCGCGGAGGGCATCGGCCGGCGCGAGCAATTCTCCGTCATTTTCAGCGGCATCGATACCGCGCCCTCTGACGCGGCCATTGCCAAGCGGGAAGCGACTCGCGCCGCACTGGGGATGGGACCGGAAGAGGTGCTGATTGGAGGAGTGGGGCGTCTTGAACCCGTAAAAGGTTTCACGTATTTTGTGGAGGCGGCGCGATCCGTGCTTAGATCGGATGCGCATGCCCGGTGTATTCTGATAGGCGATGGCGCGGAGCGGGAAACGCTTCGCACCCAAGCCGCAGGCATGGGTGATCGATTTCAGTTTTTAGGCTGGCGCCGTGATGTGCCGGAACTGATGGCCGCGATGGATATTTTGGCCGTACCCTCTGTGAATGAGGGCATGGGCCGTGTAGTATTGGAAGCGGGCGCGGCAGGAGTACCGGTGGCGGCGAGCCGGGTGGGCGGCATCCCGGACATCGTGGATGACGGCGAGACGGGCTTGCTGATCACGGCACGGGACGCCGGTGCACTGGCGGAGGCGATGCTTGAGTTGGCGCACGCGCCCGAACGGCGGCGTTGGATGGGCGCGACGGCCCGGGCGAAAGTTGTACCGCATTTTAGTTTGCAGAAAATGGTAGAGCGTATCGAGGCCTTATACGAGGAATTATTATATGAAAAAAAACTTGACTCCCGCCGATGAATTCCTGGCAAAACAACGGTTGTTGATCATTTCGCCGCACGCGGATGATGAGAGCTTCGGCTGCGGCGGCACCATCGCGCGCATTAAAGATCTGGGCGGCGAAGTATTCGTGCTGTGCGTTTCCGTGGGCACGCTCAAGCACTACGACGGCACGGAGGAGGAAGTCACCGGCAACCGGCGCGAGCAGGAATTCAAGTCGGTAATGGAGTATCTTAAGGTGGATGACTGGGACATTCTCTACCGGGATGCGGAAACCCACCTGCGCCTCGATGCCCTGCCCCGCCGCGAGTTGGTGGCGCATATTGAGGAAAACAGCAAGCTGGCCTTGAACCGTCTGAAGCCTTCCATGCTCGCCATCCCGGTATCTTCGTACAATCAGGATCACGAAGCGGTGTTCCGGGCGGCGTTCACGGCGGCGCGTCCGGGCGTGCCGCAATACAAGGCGTTTCAGCCGATTGTCATCGGGTACAATAACACGTCGCTGTTCTGGAGTCTGGAACGGGAAAAATTTCATCCGAATTTCTACATCGACATCTCGCACTATCTGAAACAAAAACTGCATGCATTGTCGCTGCATGAATCGCAAATGCGGGATTCGGTGCATCATTCCAGCATACAAAACGTCGAATACATGGCGCGGTTGCGCGGCAGCGAGATTTCCGTGGCGGCGGCGGAAGGCTATATGCTCTTCCGGCAATCGCTCTAGAGAGGAGAACCTATGGGATACGTCCTGGTTTTCGTGTTCTATTATCTGTGCGTCCTGATCCTGCTGGCTCCGTGGTGGCTGCTGCTTTTCGGTTCCATCAAGCGGTTGTTCCGAAAAGGCGGCCGGCTGCGGCGGCTGCAGGCGGAAGGCGCGTTTCTCGCCCTTGTGGGAACCATGGCCAAGTGGATTGTGTACGACATCAACTTTGGCGCGGATCGGCTGAATATTACGGAATGGGGGTATTGGTTCAACCGGGGAGAAGTGGGCATCTTTTTTATTGGGCTCCTGCTTTTCGGATTAGGGTATTTCCTGGAACGCCGTCCGCGCCCCGGACTGGCCTCCTGGCCACACCCTATAAAAACCGTCAGCGAAATTGCTATACTATCGTGCATAGCCTTGGGAGTGGTTGCGCATAGCTTCTTTAATTATCCCTGGTTTGAATTGCCGTGGGATTCGTGGCGCATTTTATTCTCTCTGGGCGTGCTTCCATTTAGCATCGGGTATGTGATGCTTGGTAAAAAGATCTGAACTTCCAGACAGTCAGGAAAACCATTATGAATTCTGAAAAACTTGTTATTGGCATGCCCGCCGGGTCGTTGGCCGACCCGCAGCGCGGCGGCAATCTGATCAATTTGCTCAAGGCGGCGGGGTTTCCCACCAAGGGATACGACCAGGGCGGACCAACAAAATTCCCCTTGAACGCCGTATTGCTGGGATGGGACGGGCGGCCCCAGGAATTCGGATCGCAACTCGCCCTGGAAGAGATTGACCTGGCCATCGGTGGCGACGACTGGATCCGGGAGCGCATGCTCGAATTCAAATATGAACACGGCCACGAACGCGAACTGACCCGCGTGATGTCTCTTGGGCGGGGCGGTGTGCGCATCGTAATTATCAACAAACCCATTGAGGGCGGCATAAGCTTCGATGAATGGCTGAAGGGCTTGCTTCAGAAAAAACCGCTGCTCACCATGGTGTCCGAGATGCCCTATCTCGCACTCGACTGGTTCCAGCGCAAAATCCATGCGCTCGGTTTCACGGGCACCCACGCGGGCTGGTCCGTGCAGAAATATTGCATGCCCCCGAAAATCGAGCGCGGCCTCGTCATTTACGAGACCTGGGGCAAGACCGAGGCGAAAGTGTTGAACGGTTCCGTGGATTTTGGCATGGAAATCACACAGAGCGGGAGCGCCATCCGCAATTACGGCCTCCAAATCAGCGACGAGGTGTTGGAGTCGGAAACCGCCATTTACGCCAATCCCCGCATCAAGGACGATCCGGAAAAATACGAGCTTGCCCGAATGTTTCTGGTGAACCTTTACGGCGCCATGTACGCGGAAAATAAAGTCCTGATGTTCTTCAACGCGAAGAAAAGCCATGTCATGGGCATTCTTGGCTATCTGCGCACCAATCACCTGTTCGCCGACGAACCCACCATGAACGAAGGAACCACTTTCACGGAATTCAGCGTGCAGATGGACACCAACAACCCCGAGTTGCCATTGGCCAAGGTTCGCTGGGATCTTGCCAACCTTGGCGCCACCCACATCGAAACCGTGCCCCTGGATTCGTGCATTCCAAGCCTGGAAAGCATCAACTTCTAGCATTCCAGGAACTGCGGGGATCATGAACGAAGGAGTATGAATTCCGCAGGTTTTCCGCAGACCTCTTTCACTCTCATGAGAAAAACACGTGAGCAAACACGTCTCAAAATACTTGACGGGATTAAATCCGCAGCAGGCGGAAGCGGTTTGTTGCACGGAAGGGCCTCTGCTCATTCTGGCGGGGGCAGGCAGCGGAAAAACGCGCGTGATCACCCGGCGCCTCGCCTATATTCTGGCGAACGGCCTCGCAGAACCGGGGCAATTGCTGGCGGTGACGTTTACGAACAAGGCGGCGGAGGAAATGCGGGAACGGGTGGCGGAACTGATCGGAAAAACACGCGCAGCCAACGTGGTGCTTTCCACGTTTCATGCATTTTGCCTGCGCGTGCTTCGAAGTCATATCGATCAGATTGGCTATCGCCGGAATTTCACCATTGCCAGCGAGAGCGATGCACGGCTGTTGCTGCGGCGGGTCACGGATGATCTGCGCACCCATGACGCGGGGTATAGCCCCGCGCTGTTTCAGGCGGCCATCAGCGTGCAGAAGAACCGCATGCCTGAAGGGGAGACTCCAAAAGCAACGCCGGTGCGCACGGCCACGGAGGAGAAGTATGCCGCGAGCCTTGTCGAGGTGTATGAACGGTACCAGTCGGCCTTGCGGGCGGCGAACAGCCTGGATTTTGATGATCTGCTGCTGCTGACATTGCGGCTGTGGCGGGAACACCCAAAGCTTTTGGCGGCGGTCCGTAAACAGTTCCGGTATGTGATGGTGGATGAATACCAGGACACGAACCGGGTGCAGTATGAGCTGCTGCGCACACTGGTGGCCGAACATCGCAATCTGTGCGTGGTTGGGGACGATGATCAGTCAATTTACGGGTGGCGCGGCGCGGATACGCGGAACATCCTGGACTTGGAGCGGGATTTCCCGGAAGCGCGCGTGATAACCCTGGATCAAAATTACCGTTCCACCAGCACAATTCTGGACGCGGCGAATCATGTGATCCGCAACAATCAGGCACGCCGTGAAAAAAAATTGTGGTCGGAACACGAATCGGGGCGCATAATCGACTGGATTGTGACGCGGGATGAGGAAGCGGAGGCGGAAGAGGCGGTGAAATGGCTTCGGCATATTCGTGGCAAGAGTGGCGCGGCATTTAATGACTTTGCTTTATTGTACCGGTCGAACATTCAATCAAAACCGCTGGAGATCGCCTTCCGGCGCGCGGGGATTCCCTATGTGGTGTTCGGCGGACAGGATTTTTTCGAACGTGCGGAAGTAAAAGACATTATCTCGTATCTCAAGGTGATTGCCAATCCCAATGACGAGGCGGCGTTTCTGCGTGTTATAAACATGCCCCGGCGCGGCATCGGCGACACCACGCTTCATACGGTGCACGACCTCTGCCGGAATGAACATCTTTCATTGGGCAAGGGGCTTGCAGAAACGCTTACGCGGGGGCTGGCGCCGGCTGGTGCGGAAAAAGGAATTCGCGAATTCCTGGGAATTGTGCAGAAGTTCCGCCAACGCGCCCGGGAGCACGGCAGCTCTTTACAGAAACTCGCGCTGGATCTGATCCTTGCCATTGATTACCGGGGAGAATTGGACCGCACCTGTAAACATGCGGAGCAGGCCATTAACCGCTGGCAGAATGTGGAACTAGTGCTGAATGCCATTGGCGATTACGAGAAGGCTTCCTCACAACCGAGTTTGTTAAACTTTCTGGATGAGAGCCATCTCAATACCGATCAGGATCGCGCAAGCCGGGATGAACGCCGCCATTCTTCCGTGTCGCTCATGACCATCCACAGCGCAAAAGGCCTGGAATTTCCCTTCGTGTTCATCATGGGCGTGGAAGACGGCCTGCTGCCACACGAAAACAGCCTGAAAGAAAATGCATTGGAGGAAGAGCGCCGTTTGTTCTATGTGGCCCTTACGCGGGCCAAACGGCATATCACATTATTTGAATCCTTGTCCCGCGTGCGGCACGGCAAGGAACACAGCACGAAAACCAGCCGCTTCATCCGCGAAATTCCCGACCCCCTGCTGAAACAACATCTCCGCGCGGCCCGCGAAATGGTTCAGGAGGCCGTGGAGCAACCCAAACCGGCAAAGAAAAAAGTGCGGGTCAGAAAACGGTTATAAACCGGCGTCTTTGGATACTCTAAGCAGTATATCCAACATCCGGCGCAAATAGGGGCATGCTTCGCAGGCCCGTTCTGGATCAAGGGATTTGAAAAGGCCCAGTCCATGGCTGATTTTACGGTAAGAATGCGATATTACTTGTTGTTCGATTAATGCCTTATGGGTTTGCTCAAGACGTTTTGCAGGTGGAGAATCGAAATCAATTTCTTCGGGTTTTGGAAGGCCTTCAAACAACTTTTTGGGGATATAATCCGGAAATATTTCAGGTTGACTGAAAAGCCATGCTTCGATCTCATGGACGGCAAAAAACATGTGAAATTTTGGGTGATTTACGCGCTGTTCTATTTCTTTCTTGCCCCATTCATAACGATCCTGTGTGGTAGTCACGTTGCTTGGATAGAAATTATGATCTTCCGGCCCCTTTTAGGTCGAGCAGACCAATTGCCGCGATAAGATCTGTCGAATCCGGTGCTTCAAGATGGCCCTTGGCAGCGTTACCGATCTGTTTTAAGAAATCCCCGCAACCGCTGAATTTTATAGGAATCGGGATATCAATCGGGGCCGATAACTGTGGATTTAGCCAATCGCCAATAAAACCAGACAATATTTTCTGTTCCAAGTGCCCCTCTACAAAGAACTGAATTCTCACCGGACAGCCTCCGCAGCTCCAGATCGATGAAACTCGCCAAGTGTATACGATTTCATCCAATAGTCCAATTTATCGCCGTCCAAGGTCTTAAGATTCGTTTTGCCTTGGTCAGCGGTACACACGGTTACAGCAGGCAGTGTATCGTGGAAAGCATCCAAAAATTCTGGGGAATGCGTCGTGAACACCACCTGAGTCCGCCGGGAGGCATCTACAGCAGATTCAGCGATGATAGTCAACATGCTCGGATGTAACCCTGCCTCTGGTTCTTCGATTACCATCAATGCCGGCGGGTTGGGGTTTTCCAAAATAGTGAGAAGATACAGGAAACGCAGCGTCCCATCGGAAAGGCTGGCTGATGAGCGCACTTTTTTGAGACCTTTCCATCGAATACCCAACTGAACACGCTGATCTGCTGCTGGCGGAAAAACGATTTCTTCAAAAGTTCCATTGAATGCGGCATTCATAGATATATCAATAATCTCTTTAAAGCTTTTGTCATTTGTATATAGTGTATGTAATACAGAAATTAGATTATCACCATCGGAAGACACAGATGTCTCATGTCTCGTTATAGTGGATTGGCGAACAGGTGAGCTTGCATCAGTACGAAAACCACGGTTAACAGACCATGCACTCGATATGAACTGCCACTGAAATGCAATTTCGGGTTGATCAAAAGAAGTGGGATGCCTGGACAATATAGTTTCATCTTGTGGTGGATTCAATCCTGCAGTTTGTTCGAGACCAGGAAATTCAGCCTGGATATTCTTATTTATAAGCTGTAAATCGCTTATTTTTTTCCCCGTTCCATATTCATACAAGCTAAAGTATTCGTTGGTAATCTGGTATTTTCCAAACATAAAAGGGCCAGCGAGAGAAAAATTATAGACTGCGGCAGAATAATTCTGTGCTTTTGAATCCCATATATCATTCAAAAAGGTCTTGATTTTGATTTCTTCTAGACACCCATCCCATGAAAGAGAATTTATACCTCCCTGTTTTTGTATAAATGGACTTAATGAACCGGCAGCTGCATTTTTAATGAGTTCGATTAATGTGACTAAATTTGATTTACCAGATGAATTTGGTCCAATGACAATGTTAAGTTTTCTTAAAGACCATGTTGTATCGTAAAGCGATAGTAGCCTTTGAACTGATATTTCACCAATTGTCATTTAGTACCTCTAATGATTATCTATAGGTTAACTTTAGGCATATGAATATTTTAGCACACTTTTATAACATTATGCTTTTAAAAATAACGTTTATCAAGATATTTAAAAACGGTCATAGTGTGTGAATGCGGAAATTTCCCGCCGGGGGGGGGCGGGGGGCGCTTCATCGGGATAGCCGAGGGGCATGAGGGTAACAAGCTCAAAACCTTCGGGGACGCCAAGGACTTCCTTGCAGGCGTCGTGATTGATCAACCCCGCCACGACGGTGCCCAGACCGTGGGCGTGAGCGGTCAAGGCGATGTTTTGGGTTACGATGCCAAGGTCGAACAGAAACCAGTCGCCGAATTTGCTGGCTGCGTTGCCTTTATAGAATCCGGCACGTTTTAATTCCGCGCATAACGCCAGCAACAGCGGCGCCTCAACTACCGCCTTGAAAGACGGATTGCCTTTGGGCACAGCAGCCTGGAGTTGTTCCCGGATGGTCTTGTCCGTGATAACGATGATTTCCCAGCACTGGGTATTGGCCCAGGACTGCGACCAGCGCACCGATTCAAGCACGGCAGAAAGTGCTTTTTCCGGTACAGGTTCCGATTTGTATTTGCGTATGCTTCTGCGACCGTAAAGAATTTCCATAAAGTCCGGCATGGTGTATATCTCCTTCCAATTAAATTCTCACCATGCGCATAGTGTACCGCCAAGCGGTATTGAAATCCAAATGTTTGCTATTTGTCTGCTCCTGGGTCATGTTCAGGCAGGGAAATGCATAGCCATGGCGAACTCCATGGCAAAGTCCGGGTCATTGGAGAGTTCGACATGACGTGTTTTTCGGGCGAGGGTTTCAGCATGAAGGCGGGAATCGGTGGAGAGGAGAGCCCAACGCGCCCCGCTGAGGGAAGTATTCCCGACGTAACGGATTTTGGTGTGATCGATTTCCGGGGGAATCAGGCCGATGCGCTGGGCGTGATTGCGCCGGATGAAGCTTCCAAAGCCCCCGGCAATCAAGACGCGCTTAAGATCATGGATGGAAATGCCGGCTTGTTTAAGCAGGATGGAAATTCCCGCGCGGATGGCGCCGCTGGCCAGTTGCAGTTCGCGGATGTCCCGCTGGTTCAGGGAAACGCCATCCGCCAATACGAATTCGACGTCGCCATTATCCTTGATTTGCACCCGGCGCCGGAAAGCGTCTGGTAAAGAGGGAGGCAAATTCTCAGGGGGCAGGAGACGCCCGTCAGGGGTGACCATCCCGTGTTGGAGCAGTTCGGCAACACAATCGATCAGTGCGCTGCCGCATATGCCAATGGGGGATCCATTATCGATGACACTGCAATGGACTTCATCGCTAAAGACGACTTTCTCGACGGCGCCCCGGGTGGCGCGCATACCACAAGAGATGCGAGCGCCTTCAAAGGCGGGCCCGGCTGCCGTGGAGGCGGCCCATACGTGTCCGTCGTGGGCGAGGACGATCTCGCCGTTGGTGCCAATGTCCACCATGAAGGAGGGGCCTTCGATTTCGGTGAGACGCGTGGCGAGCATGCCTGCCACGGTATCGCCGCCGACGAAACCGCCAATAACGGGAAAGACATAGGCAATGCCGCGCGGATGAATGGAAATGCCGAGTTCACAAGCAGGCCGATTCAGGCCGTGGGCGAAAACCGGTACAAACGGCACCTGACCCAATTGCGAGGGATCGATGCCGCAGAGCAGGTGTTCCATGGTGGTATTGCCGGAAAATGCAACTTCAAAAATACGGTGTATGGGGATGCCGGCCGCCGCCGCAAGTTCTTCTATCATACTGTTTACTTCAGTAATGATAGCCTCCTGCAATTCCCGGAGCGTTTCCGCGTCTTTCCCCGCATGCGCAATGCGCGACAGGACGTCGTCCCCGAAACTTACCTGGGGATTCATGCGCGACGCCACGGCACATTCCCCGCCTGAATCGAGATTTAGGAGCACGCCGACAAGTGTGGTGGTGCCGATATCGAACGCGGCTCCGTAGATTGCATTGGAAATCTCTCCAGGCTCAAAATCGATCAGGGCATTTCCGGAAAGAATGGCATGACCCTTGAATCCTTCCGCGCGCAATTTAGGGGAAAGCTCGCGGACCATGCTTATATCCGCGGCAAATTCACCCACCTCCTTTTCGAGGCGCAGAAGATCGGGAACGTCATCCTGAAGGGTTGGAGGAGCAAGCGCCACCTTCACTTTACAGACAGAAGGAATGATTTCATGGAACTGATCCGTCTCGGAGGTGGCCAAAATCTGATGGCGGCTTCCAAAGAGCGAACTATCCGGGATGGACACCACGGCGTTTGCATACAACGTGGTTTGGCATGCCAGCCGCCAGCCTTCTTTCAGGGCATTTTCATCGAATATCGCACGCTCCGCTTCATTGGGGCCGGATTTGGGCGTAATAAGGCGTACGCGGCATTTGCCACATTTGCCCGCGCCGCCACAGGGCGTATCAATGGTTAACCCGGCTTGTGCGGCGGCCTCCAGGATTTTTGTGCCCGGCAGCACGGAGACCACGCGTCCGTGCGGCTCGAATTTTACTTTAACTTGTTGTTCCGGCATTTAAACGTGTCCATCACTGCTTTAAGGGAAACAGGGTAGCATGAATAAAACCATAATTGACAATTCCGGTTTATCCTTGCCAGTTTATTGGCATCTGAAGTGAATGATGGGAGTTCTGGGAAGTCTAGGAAACCTGGGAAGCATGGGAGGAAGGAGATGAGTGATACCAAGATGCAAAGCTCTTCCCCCATATCGGGGGAAGAAAGAAAATGTTGGTGTGCGCGGCGCACTATGCGAGATGACGGATTTGGGAATGAGTGATGGAGGTTATTCCACGATGATGAATCGATAGGGGGGAATGGAGACCGAAGGTTTATCGGGGATTTGTGCGGTAGCTTCGGCATTGGTGTAATTTAGCAGGGCGAAGACGCCGTTTTGAAGTGCGCTCATATAGGTTTCTGCGGGCTTCTGGGTGCGGAGCATCGATTGCGTCTGAGGAGCAAGGGTATCGAGGGTTAACAGGCGTTGGTAGACGCCATCGGCGTACCTGTTGACGGGTTCTCGGTCTTCCTGGAAAAGGAGGGCTTTCCCCTTGCCGGTATCGCGTTTGAGCCAGCGATTGAAGGTCGTGGAATTTCCTTCCACGTTGATAACAGGTGTCCGGCTCCAGTACGGACAAATAATCGTTCCGCCTTCCTGCACCCAGGCGTCAATCGCGTCAAGCACTTCCTGTTCGACGATGTGACTCCAGAGAAAGATCAGCGCTTTGTACCGCGGCAGTGCTCCGTCGAGGACCATTTGCTCGCTGCAGAAGTCAAAATCGAGGTAAGAACGCAGAGCGGCTACGCGCGGGTAGAAGGAGGAAGAATATAGATTGCGAAAGACTCCATCATCAAGTTTTCCGAGGGTATCGGGATAGAGCACGGCGACTTCGATGAAGGGTTCGGCCCGGCGGTCCATCAGGGGCGCCAACGCCCGCCATGCTGGAACGGTTTGATCGTAATTCGTGAGATTGGGGCCGTACTGGAAGAAATGGCGGCCATTATTGACCAGCAGATTGTAGAGCCGTGCGGCAAAGCCTTTGGCGGTATTGGAACTGGCGGGTTCGGAACCAAACCCCACGCCATAGAACCGCGCGGCGGAGGACATCATGCGCGTCACCTCGAAATTTTGAACATAGCTGTCCGTTTCATTCGTGGCGCGAATACCCCCATTGACGCGTTTCATGCTTTTGGTCTGAGCGGCAAAATCGGTGCCGGACTCGACAAATCCCCAGCCGCCGGAGGATTGATAAATATAGGTATTGGGCATGGCTTCGCGCGCCCACACGGCCCAGCGTTCACACCACTCGGTCATCGCATCGATATACCAGTCGACAGTGTCTTTGCGAATGCGTGGCGACTCAAAGAATTGCGGGATGCCGCACTGCACTTCATCGAAGTTTTGAAAGTTCGTGCTCCAAGTATCATTCAGCGCGGAGAGAGAACCGTATTGGTTTTCCAGCCAACGGCGGAAATGGGGTGCGGCGTATTGGTCACCCATCCACCAACCGATATGAATATGTTCTTGTTTCCCTTTATACCCCCAGTTTCCGCCGGCGGGATACTGCGATTCGCCATAATTACCGCTGGGGCCCAGCCGGACCGCCAAGAGCACATTCATGGGCTCGTAATGCTTACCAAATTCCTGCAGAAAACGTTTCACATACGGCGTTTGGTTTTCACAGAAAATGGTCTGGATATTGTTGCCCTGGTGGTGTTCCAGGCATTGAAATCCAATGTTTTCCGGTGAATCGTGAAACCATTGCGGCAGGGTATACGCGGAACCAACAATCAGCAACGGCAGCCACTTCAAACCGTGCCGTTGCGCCTCGTTTACGATGGCGTCGTAATGACTCCAGTCGAAGTTCCCTTTTTCCTTTTCCACATCCCCCCAGCGCACATAGCTTTCGATGCCGTTAAACCCCAGGCGGGCGGCAAGCAGGCAAAGGTCACGCATCCGTTCCGGTTCCTCCCCCACGCTGATTACCAAGTCCATCGGGCGGCTTAACTGAATGATGGGATCCATGCGGTCAGGAATTTCCGTTTTTACGGCGTCCAGTAATCCTTCTGGCAGCGCGGGCATAAGCGTTAAGCGGGTAATGGCGGATAAACCATAGAGAGTGATTTTTGCACCGTTGGTTTTCCCCTGGGGAAAAGCTGAAGCTTCGAGTTGAAATACAGCGCGCCGCTTTTTCTCCGTACCCAATGCCGTGTACCCGGCGAGGGGTTGAGCGGATCTCATCTCATTGTTCGTTAAATCCTTGGATTCTCCCGAATACTTTGCTTCAATAAGGGAGATATCATCATCCCAATATTCCACCACGAGGATGGGCTTGCCGGCGATACCCTCGACAGTACCGGTGATGCGAAAATTAATTCCGCGGCGGCTGAAATAATCGTCCTGATTAACAGGCGTGCCGACGGCCGGTTCTCCATGTGCTTCCCGAATAATTGCCGGCATGGCGGCCGTGTTTATCAAGACGATGCCGTTGTCCGTATTTAAGGAAGCCGCATCAAATACTATTTCATTGGCCAAAGCCGGAAATACCGCACATAAGATGAACCACGTGCTTAAACCGATTTGTTTCACGCGTGTTTCCTTCTGGTTAAAAACTGAAAAGCAATACGGCTCATGCATTTGCTCTACACATCCCAATCGGTGAATTTTCGGCGTATGAGCAGATAAAGGAAGAACGGACCGCCAATCAGGGTGGTGATGATGCCGATGGGCGTTTCCCCGGGAAGGATTTTCCGCGCAGCAATGTCGCAGGCACACAAGAAGGCTCCGCCCACAATCAGGCTCAGCGGCATCAGAAGACGGTGGCGTGATCCGGTGATCATGCGGACACTGTGGGGAATAACCAGCCCGACAAATCCAATGGGGCCGACGACCGAAACGATGATCGCGGTCATCAACGAGCCCACGAAGAATGTTGTGACCTGCAAGCGGCCAAGATGAATGCCCCGGCCGGCGGCAAGTTCGGCGTTGAATCCGAACTGATCAAATTTTGCGGCCTGGGCGATCAATATCGCGGCACAGGGAACAACACCGATGAATAACGTGATGACGGGCCGGTAACCGAGTACATCCACGCCGCCCATGAGCCATCGATCCATCATAACCAGGCGTTCCGGCGCGGCAAGGTACCGGGTGAACATGATGCCGGAATTTCCGAGCATGCCCATGGTCACTCCCGCGAGCAACAAAACGGATGGGGCCATACGCCGTTTACGGGAGGCGAGCCCATACACCAGCAGGACTTCGGCTCCTGCAAATGCAAAGGCGCAGATCTGGGCGGTGGGCAATCGCAGGGAAAGGCCGAAGAACCACCCCACATCCACCAGGATAAAGGAGAGCCATGTTCCCAAGGCGCCCGCACTGGCAACGCCGAGGGTGTAGGGTTCGGCGAGGGGATTGCGCAGCAACGCCTGAAACGCACAGCCCGCGAGTGCGAGGCCCGCCCCCGCCAACAAGGCAGCCAAGGTGCGTGGCAAGCGCTGATTCAGCAGAATGCTGAGGGTAGGGGCTTCGGAAAGAGGCGTATGCGTGCGCCATTCATGCCATGCTTGCGCCATATTGAGCGATTGCGCGCCAAACAGGATACTCGCCAGGATAATCAGCAGGCACACTGCGAGTACCGGCAGAATCCACTTGCTTCGGGAAGACACGGTCATGGCGGCGTCTCCCGTGTGGATTGCGCGGCCACGAACGGCGCACCGGTAAAAGGGTGTTTACCCACACGGATGGAGGCAGCATAGGCGGTGGATAGCAAGGCTTCGGTGAACACTTCCTCCGGCTTGCCGGAAGCGAGAACCGAATGATCCGCTGATAACAACAACAGCTCTTCACAGTACTGCGCGGCAAGGTTCAGGTCATGTGTAACCACGGCAATGCCATAGCCCTGCCGTGCGAGCCGGGCCAGCAATTCAAATACCTCCACTTCGTGATGAATATCGAGTGACGACGTAGGCTCATCCAGCAACATCAATTTCGGCTCCTGCGCGAGAATGCTGGCGAGAAGAACACGCTGGCGTTCACCACCGGACAATGAACCGAATTCCCGGTGGCGAAGCGGCTCCGTTTCCGTGTCCTGGAGGCATCGCGCGACCACCTCAAGGTCATGGCTGCGGAGTGAACCGATCATGCCGGTATAGGGATACCTTCCAAGACAAACGACTTCAAATACAGTTAGTGAGAAAACAGGGTCCACCATTTGCGGCAGGAAGGCCAGCGTTCGGGCGCGTTCGGCGGCGGAAAGCGATACCAGGGGCCGGCCATCGAGTTTCACGGTGCCTGAATTGGGCTGCAGGAAACCACATAAAAGCCGTAATAGGGTGCTTTTGCCTGAGCCATTCGGCCCAACCAACCCCGTGATGCGGCCGCCTATAACCGATGCATTGACGCCGCGCAGCACGTCACTGCCCGGTTCATAGGCAAAATTCAATGATTCGGCATTCAGGGTATACATTTGCTTTCAGCCATCAGCGGTCAGCTTTCATCCCCCTTCGTCACGCGAAGCGCGTGACGAAGGGGGACACGACGGTTAATACAACAATCAGGGGAAGCATTACCTGAAAGGGGGGAGAGTGTCAAACAGAAGAAGGGTTGAGGATGAATTGAGGCAATTGCGAAATTCGCAATTGCCTGGGGTTATTCCTTGGGCCAGTCCGGGAATAGAACCTCACCATGCAAGAGTCTGGCCATCAACTGTGCAACTTCGCCCACACGGGGGCCAGGTCTCATTCCGTGGGATTCCGTAATGAAGTAAACGCGGCCGCCCTGAATGGCCGGCAAGGTGGAAAGGGCTTTCCAATCCAGATAATAGGCATCCTGCTGGCTCTGCGTGAGCCCTTCCCCGCAGTGGAATTCGAGGATCACTTCGGGCGCATTCATAACGACGGATTCTTTGGAGGCTTCGAAATAGGTTTGTGGAGAATCGGCGAATACGTTATCGCCTCCGGCAACCTGCACAAGTTCAGAGACAAAGGAGGAACCGTTTACAGTGTTCAAGGCGTTCAAATCATGCGAGGGGCGTCCGGTGATAATGAGCACTTTGGAGCGCGGAAGATCTTTAACGGCATTCCGAACAGCCTGTATTTCTGCCTGGATGCGATCCCGGAGCCGATCTGCTTTTTGGGGACATTGAAGTTCGTGGCCTAAAACAATAATCCCTTGATCAATAGTGGCAAGACTGTCCATGTTTAAACTGAGCACACGCAGTTTGTTTATCTCCGCATATTCGGTCACTTTTGGATATTTTCCCGCCACGATCAGCAATTCAGGGGAAAGCATGGTGATTTGTTCAAGGTCGGGATTGAGATAGCCGCCCACTTTGGGCAAGTGCTGCGCTTCCCCGGGGTAATCGTCAAGCTCCCCCACCGCGATAACGCGGTGGCCTTGTTTCAGCGCAAAAACGGTTTCCGTGATATGAGGCCCCATGATAATGATGCCTTTGCGCTGCTTGCCACCCTGGCCGCCACAACCAACGCCAAGCACAAGCATCACAGCGCCCAGAAGGGCAAATTTGGCCATTCCGCTCACTAGGGACCTTGACAACTGCATAACGTCTCTTCCCTCGATATAAAGCCAACGCACAAAGTTCCTGCTCTCCTATTATCGATCAAATGGGCCTGAAATGCCAACTTTTAATCCGGGCATTTTCGAAATCGATCATTTTTTCGATAGTACAGCGGGCATAGGACAAACTACTGGCACATCACGTCCAAATTATTGCCTTTTCATTTGCCTGAAGAAGAAAAACTGTTTCGCAAATGCCCGATAAGGTTGCTCCATCCAGGCGGCTTGTGTATTGTCTACAGGCGCCGGCGATTCCCGCCGGACCCGATGTGAAACCTTGTCTCAACAAGAAAAAGTGGTCATGTTGACTGGATTTATCGAACCGAATGTGCCGCTGGCCGTGTTTTGGATTTTTGTGGCGCTGGCCATTTTGATCCAGGGCATCAGCAAGTCGGGGTTTGCCGGGGGCGCGGGCATTCTCTCGCTGCCGCTGATGATGATGGTCATGCCGGTGAATAAAGTGGCCGCCACCATGCTCCCGCTGCTAATTCTCTGCGACATGAACGCCATTTATCATCATTGGGACAACAAGGTCTGGAAACCCATCCTGGAATTGTACATACCGTCTCTCCTCGGCATTTTGCTTGGCGCGGTGGTGTGGTGGTGGGTGGGCCGCGAAGGCGTGGACCATTATGGTTTGTGGATTAAGCGCGCCGTGGGCGTGATTGCCATCGTGTTTGCTCTGTATATCGTGGCGGCCGAAGTGTCCATGCAGTGGATTGCCCGGCACACGCCTGGACGCGCCGTGGGCGCCGCGGCTGGCGTGGCGGCGGGATTCACCTCCACCATCGCGCACGCGGCAGGTCCGATCGTCGGGTTGTACATCTTCGCGCAAGGCTTGGGAAAAACATTGTTTGTGGGTACGATCGCCTGGACCTTTACCCTCATCAATTTAAGCAAGGCGCCGTTTTATGTGGCTGTGGGATTGCTGGATTTCAGTGTGCTGCGTTTCGATATATTTTTGATTCCCTTAATCCCCATCGGGTCTTACCTGGGCAAGTGGATGTACACGCGCATCTCAGAATCACTGTTTAACCGCATCGTGATGGTATTGACCCTCATCACTGGAATTGACCTGTTATTCAACATCCGTTCCGTCCAGATGATCTTGGAATGCCTGATGAAGCAGGTTTAACCTTGGTTTTTCTTTGCTTCTTTCTTTTCCCCTGAAATGAAAGAAGGAGATTCATTTTCTTCAATGGCTTTGATAAGCGCCCTGCGGAATTCTTCATTGCCGATGGTGCTTCGGAATACTTCGCGCTGTCCGAGCGCATATTGCAGCCGGATGTAACGGATATCCAGCAGGACGACATAAAAGGCCGCTATGATCAAGCCCAGGAAAATCCCCCAGTAAATGAGCCAATACATCGTGGAGTGGGGTTCCCGCAACGTTTCCACCCCATACCATGCCATCGCGGCGCTGCCCGCAAGAATTGCTAATCCTGTAATACGCCACCTGGTTTGTGTAATCAACCTCTGTCAGTCCTTATCTGTCCGGGACCCAAACCCGTTCTTCATATGTTTCACCATTCGCGGCATGCACCACCCGCGACTCATAATGCCCCCGTTGGGGGGGTGGCGTGCTGACCACCGGGGCTGGCGCCGGAGGTGGAGCCACTTGACGGTTGCGGTGTTCATCCACCTGATCGCCAATCAACGCACCCGCCAAGCCGCCCGCGCCCGCACCGATCAATGCGCCGGTCACGGGATCGCCGGACTGATTGCCGATAATGGCGCCTACACCCGCGCCGATGGCCGCGCCCGCCGCCGCGCCTTGCTGGGTGGGGGTCGTCACGCATCCCGCCAATATTACGACGAAACCCATGAGCGTCAAGGGGATATATACGTTTCGCATGTCCATCTTCTCCTTTGCCGGAGCCATTTTCCTGTCATTCATTATACCACTCCGGGCCGGATTTGATTCATGTTCCGGCGACTCTTCTATATAGACGAAACAAAAGACGGGATATTCATATTCTCTGCTCTTAAGGCAGGATGAGTGCGATACCCCTGCCGCGTATGATCTTGACTGCCTCGATGCCAATCAAGGGCCGGGGCAAAAGCTATCTTCAGTGCCGTCCATCGGGCAGTAATGGTACCCGCCGGAATTGTAGAATTGGAAGAGCCGAAGCAGTTCTTCCAGAGAGATCGCCCAATCCTGCGGGTTGTAATCGGTAGAATGCGGTGTACAGGCGTGCGCTGCGCCCGGGCCGGGTTCATAGCCGTCTTCCGTTCGCCAACGTTTCTGAAGGCATTGATATCCCCCGGAATTATAAAACTGGACCACGCGCAGCACTTCGCCCAAATCGATCCGGTGATCCTGGTTGGTATCCGCACTGCAAAGGCCGGGTTCTATCTCACCCTCACCTTCTTCGCCTTCAACCGAACACACCGTGCCTTCTTCTGGCGACGTGACATCCGCAACGCCATTTTCGACCACCCTTACTACACCTGTCTCATCGACAAAAAAAGCCTTGATGCCTGTTTTCGCCATCGTAGTTGGATCTGCATTAAGTTGGAATGCAGTGCCATCGCTGATCAACATATACTTGTATCCCCGGCCACACGGTTCTGGAGTGATTGGTTCTAAATACGGGGGGATGGCAGTCAACAGATCATCCAGCGAAACCGCGAATGCACCATGATCCGTAAAATACCGTTGCTCCGCTGAAAACACCTCGCACATGCGATCCCGTGCCGCCTGTTCATTCTCCTCGATAACCCTTCTCAACCGGGAGAAACCAATCGGATTCTCTGAACAGGGTTCGATCACCGCCGGAGTCGTTGGTCCAGCCCCCATGCCGGTATTGTAATGGACCACGCCAATCTGATCGGTATATACATGAATATTGGCGTAAAAACAAGCAGGGGAACTGTTGAATTGATAGCTTAATCCATCCGGCGCAACTTCAAGTTCAGAGCCATAGCCAAACCCAAGACCCCACAGGTAATAACAGCCAAAGGGCGGTTGCCACCAGGAAGAAGGCTCAGACAGTTCATCAAGCGTTCCATAGCGATGATACCGTTTGAAATACAAATCTTCCGCCATATTCAGGGAACAGGCGTATTCCAGGGCGAGGTCGTCTGTCAGCGCAACCATATCGCCCTGTATAAAACCTTGCGGCACGGGATATGACATGTCACTCGCCATGGCTCCATTCTCATACCGGAGAATACCTGTTGCGTCGACAAAATATCCCTTTCTGCCCATCAGGTTAATTGTTTCCGGGTCTGCATTAGCTGAAAAATTAGACGCCGTGCCACCCATAACGAAGGTATAGCCATTCCTGACAGTATACCAATCTCCTGTCAAATACGGAGGGACAGCATTGGTCAAGGTATCGAATGCCGTGGCAAAACACCCTGTATCCCGGTGATAGGCATATTCCGCGTCAAGAATCTGCTGAAGCGATGCGCGCGCCGCATTTTCGTTGTCAATTATGATCTGGAGCATTCTGGAAGCCGGGAATGGATGCTCGGAGCAGGGGAGGTCAACCGGCGGATCTTCCGGACCAGCTTCCGCCCCAATATGCTTGCGGATAATTCCTGTCTCATCCGCATAGAAAGAGGGGGAAGTGCTTGTCATAATCTCCGGGACACAGAAAATTGTGTAATCCTGGATACAAGATCCACCAAGACCAAAAACATATCCCAAAGTCACGGAACTAAAGTCTCCTTCTAGGCAGGGGGGAGTTCCTGCCATTGCTGGAGTTGTCAGTTCATCAAACACTGATGCAAACATAAAATTGGATTCATAATACATGTTTTGCGCTCGCATAATGGCGCAGATTCGCTCCAGAATAATCGCCTCATAATCACCGGACACCGCTTCATCGGTCATGCATCCTTCGTCAAGCGGCATGGACCAAGCCGCCGCCGGATATCCAATTTCATATCGCATAACACCAGCAGCGTCTATATAAAAGCAACGAAATCCGGTGATATTAAAGGATTCAGGGTCTGCATTAACACTAAAAAAGGCAGCCGTTCCACCAAGTGTAAATACATAACCATTCCTGGCTGCATCCCATCCATCATTGGGCAAATATGGAGGATCAGCGGTGGTGAGTTCACCAAAGGAGGTGGCAAAACTCCCGATGGCGGAGTAATAAGCATATTCCGCTTCCAGGATCCGGCACATATCCTGCCGTGCGCTTATATCGTTCGCCAATATGGTTTCGTACGCCGCGTCCACACACGTCAGCGGCGGCACACATGGATTGTCGAACAATGTGCTGTCCGGTCCGGCAGGGGCGCCTTCCGCAGCCCGGAAACCATTGGGATCCGCATAAAAATACCGGCCGCTCCCCTCTGAAGGATTCGCGTGTATCTGATAGGCGCCGTCGTTCGCGGATAAAGTGAAAACATATCCATTGCGAGGTACAGAAAAGTCACATTCTAGAAATTGGATCTCCGAAAATGATCCGAAATATATATAATTGAATTGTTTACAGAGTTCTTCAGCCCGGACAATGGAACAGACATCCGCCAGGGCTTCAGCTTCCTGAGTGGATGGTGGCGGCGAAAGCGGCGCGGCCCATCCAGCCGGTAATCCTATCGAGAGTACAATGGCGAATAATGTGAATTTAGATGCTTGCGTGATGGAACATTGGTAAAACATGATGAACCCTTCCCTTCTTATGCTTGTGCCCAGAGTTATTCTGCCCACATTTTGATTTCATTGGTTATATACCATAATTGATGGGATTTGTCAAAAGAAAAGTGAGAAAATATCGTATTGGGCAGATACTGTTCTCGATCAAAGAGATTTTATTAGCCATTACAGGCGCATACGAATGCGCTGAGTATCCAATCCGGCTGATCGGGATGTCGTTCGGGATGCCACTGCACGCCAACCATGAAGGCTGTTTCGGGATGCTCGATGGCTTCGATAATGCCGTCTTCGGTCCAGGCCACGGGGCGATAGGGCGCTTTCACGTCCTTAATGGCCTGATGATGGTGGGAGTTGGTCACAACGCTTGTTTTTCCCCCGGCCCACGCGCATACCTTGGACGATTCCTGGATACGCACTGAATGCATGGCATCTTTCCCCACGGCATGATGGCAAATCGCTCCCGGCCAGAGTTCCGGAATATCTTGCACAATGCCCCCGCCCGCCACTACATTCATGATCTGCATTCCCAGGCATATTCCAAGTATGGGGATGGACTGTTTCATTGCGGCATCAAGCCAAAGACATTCGCTCTCCCACCGCTCCATCTGAATCGGGCAAGAAGTGTGATGCAACGGCTCTTTGAGCGCCTGCGCGGGAATATCCCCGCCTCCGGACAGGATCAGCCCGTCCAACCGCGGTATCAGAGCAGCGCAGAGTACGTGCGTGGCCAAGGGGAGATGGATACCAACGCCACCGGCGGCTTCCAATGCCATGGCATAGTAATTCGATACGCGCGTCATTTTTGTGCGCTGATCTATGCCGGGGAGGTTTGAAATCCCCATGGTGATGCCAATCAATGGTTTATTCATAGTACTAGACCTTAACTCCGTCTAGAGCAGCGCCGAATTCAAATTCGGCGTTTATAATATCCTATACCGTCCATCATGATCGCCGAATTGGAATTCGGCGCTACTTAACGATTCGTAGTCAATATTTATCGAATAATCGCCAACACCTCGTTGAACGACGTGCAATACTGGCAACAGAGTGCCCGGACCCCGCTCTGGACTATGTTGCCGCCTGCCATGCCGATGGCGGGATATCCCGCAAGCCGAACGGAACACACTCCCGCTCCGCTGTCTTCCAAACCAATCACGCGATTGCGGTTCTCAAAGGGGATACCCAGCCCGACGCGGCCGGTCTCCGCATAGAGCCAGGGATGCGGTTTTGGGGACAACTCGCCCAGTGTCCCGCATTCCCCTGTGCGAAGTGGAAAACCCGCGGTAATAATCGCATCATAAAACGCGAGGGGATCGCCCATGTTCATGGTGCGAAACGCGGACACGATCTCCGGCCAGGCCTTTTCATGCAGCCCGGACGTCACCAGCCCGATTTTTATCTTCTTGGACTTCACTTCCAGCAAGAAATCCTTCAGGCCCGGCGCGGGTGTAAAGGCGTTTTTCCGGCCATGCCCGTCCAGGATGGCCTGGAGTTCGCGCCGGGTATGTTGAAAGTAATATCCGCGCGCCTCTTCCACCGTCTTCTCCGGGCAATATTTCTGAATACAGTATTGAAGATGCTCTGAAACGCTGTGCCCGGATACATAAGGAAGGTCGGCTTCCTCCAGCTCAAACGTGGGATCGCCCAGCAGGCTGGCCGTGGATTGCTGAATAATCCAGATCCAGAATTCCTCGCTATGGACGCTGGTGCCGTCCAAATCCATCAATATGGCCTGAACAGGTTTCTCGATGTTGACCGGATGCACGGGATAATACGCCGGATAGCCCATTGCGGAGGTTACATACGCCAGGGTGTGGTTCTCGAAAGCGATGAATTCAACCTTGCGGTCGCCCGTGGCCGTGATGGATATCACTCCATCCAGGCCTGTCTTGAATGCGCCATTGCTGGTGCACTCCAACGGGATAAACCCGGAATTTCCGGCGATGGGTCCGATGTTGGGTATGGTGACAAGCGTTTCCATAAGAGCGCATAGCATAGTATGGTGATATGATGGGCCGCAAGTGCGTGGCGTTTCCGGCAATGGATAGTATGAAGGAGCATCTTTAAATACCATTTCACTGTTGACGCGACCGGCTCATGGTGTTGGTTGGGTTTGTATAATTTGCACTAGTTGTTTTAGAAGTTCCTCTTGGGCGGACATGCCTCTGACAGTCTCGTTTTTTTGCTTGTGCCGGTCCGTATTCTTCACTTAGGGGTGTTGCCGGGCGCCGCTGAGGCATTGAGTTTTCGCCAGGCAGCGATAGACCGCGCGAGATGATCGCGGGCATCGCCTTGAATCCCGTAACACTGGAGACCGATGGGGCCTTGATAGCCTAGCTCGTCGAGAATGGTTAACAGGCTGCGGATATCGAAGGAACCACTGTCGAGGGGTTGAATCCAGTTTCCTTTACCTGCTTGGATGTCCGTTGCGTGGTCCGCGCCGTGGAGGCTGACCGCATAGAGAAGCGGCATGGCGGAGGTGAGCAGGGGTTTGAGGTTTTCCTCTTTGTCCACTTTGATCCAGTGGCAGAGGTTGAACATCACGCCGACGTTGGGGCGGTTCGCTTTCTTGGCGAGCCGAAGGGCGTCGTCTACTTTTTCCAGCCAATCGTTGGAATGGGGATATAGTGCGACACGGACGTCGAAGGGGCGGGCCTTGTCCGCGATTTCCTGGATGAGTTGCACGCCGCGGGGATCGCCGTTTTGGTCGGAAGGGGGCATACCGGCCATCAGCAAGGCGATCATGACGCCACGGCCCTTTAGGAGGGACAGGGCACTGTCTAACTTGGCCGTATCATAGGGAGCTTCCTTTGTGGCGATATTGACGCTCAAATACACCTGGAACAACTTAAGCCCTGCGGCATCCAGGGTCTTGAGGCGCTCTTCGAGATTGTCAAGCCACAAATGACCGGCGCCGTCATAGCCCAGTTCTTTGAGCAATTCCGCCTGTTGGGGCAGGGTGCGTTTCAGGCTGTCGTGGGTATCCATGCAGAATGCGAAGAAGGGGTGAACAGGTTTTGGGTCAGCCACGGCATTGCCGGAAATCACCGTCAATACCGCAGCCAACATAAACCATGGGAAAATTTTAGGCACGGCAAGAATCACCTTCTAGCTGCGCCAGGGGCGCTCGCGTTTGACGTCGGCCAGCACTTCGCGGGCGATTTTAACGTCTTCGTCCATCTCAAAATCGAACATGCCGGCGAGCACGTGATCCGCGCCGTTGTTGAAGGCATAGGTGAAGGCGTCGCGCGGGGGGATGGCGCCGGCGGCCATCACTTTGAATGCGAACCAGGGCTTCTCGACCGTCTTCATGAAGTCGATGGTTTCCTGGGGATTGAGGCACCAATAGCCGGGGACTTCGCGGGTGGGCTCCGTGAGTTCGTCAGGCCGGGGTGCGCTGGGGTAATTATGATGGTGAAAAGTTTTGATGTAGAAGTCCGCGGGGATCTTGTTCTTTTCACATTCCTGGATAACCCGCAAATCGTGGCCGCCGACCCCGGAGGGCAACCCGCGTTCTTTGACCAATTCCACGCACTTGGCGACCAGGTCCATCCGGCCATCCTTGACCAACCGGTCCGCCGCCACGCCGAAGAGATAGATGGCGCTGACCTTGAGACGGATGAGCATGTCGACTTGCTTCACGTAATCATCCCATTGGTCTTCCGGCTTCGCGGTGCAGCACACGATCCACTGTAACTTTCCGCCGCGTTCGCGATGGTGCTTAATCATCAGTTCCAATTGAGGCACCGTATGGATGGAGACGGTGTTGATGCCGTTTCGCTCCGCCTGCAAGAGCGTATCCTGAACACGCTCATGGGTGTTGTAATGTTCCGCGAGTTTGTAGACATACATAAGATCGCGGCTGTGGGTATAGTGGGTGATCAGATTTCCACCCAGGACAAAGCGGCTGATGGACAGGTTTCCAATCTTGCCCTGCGGGAGCGTGCCGGTATTGATGGAAAGATCCGGCGCGGCTTCGGGAAGTGCGCCCTCTTCTTTTGCCAGGACTTTCCCCGCGCCAAGCGCGGCCATGGCGGACAGCCCGAGTGTGTTTTGAATGAATCGCCGGCGGCTGGAAGTCGTATCCATGAAACCATTACTCCTTTTCGATGTTTTTCCGGGCATCCGGTATGCATTAAAGGCCTATATACAGGGCCTGACCCATGAGACGGTATTATACACAAGTTGCATTATCTTGTGTACATATCCTATACTTTATATTCCCTGTGCCCAAGGGTGCAAGGTCAATTCCATGCCTGTGCCGGGGTAGCTCAGTCTGGTTAGAGCGCTAGATTGTGGTTCTAGAGGTCCAGGGTTCGACCCCCTGCCCCGGTACCAGCCTTTTTATGTTGCCACCGTTTGCCACAGTGTGAATAGGCCCGTCATTATTGGCGATTCTGCATGTTGCCTCATGCGCCGCATTGATCATGCTTGAACCGCTCTCGTTGCCATGATATGACTCAAAAGCACATGGTTTGTCAGGAATCAGTGCAACTATTGGTGCAACCGAAGGTGCAACATCCGCGCCCTCATTTACCGCCGCGATTTTTGTTTCTGTTTCGGATGCTGTATCCGCTACAATGGTGGGCAATGTGGACACCGCACCTGCAATATCCAGCAAGCCAAGATGCGTGTAAACATTTGCCGTCAACTTGGGGTTACTATGCCTCATGGCGCGTTGCGCAATCTGCAAGGGAACACCCGCCTTGCTCAATAAGGTACAAAAAGTGTGTCGGAGCGCGTGGATGTCCAGCGTTCGATTGTGTTCATCCCGCTTGTGGATATTGCCCTCTTTATCAAGAGTGGCAATTCCAGCGTGAACAAGATCCGCGTTGAACACCTTGCGCATACTTCCCGGCATGTCGAACAATGGCAACTGTGGGTCTAACCGCGCGGGAATGGGCTTTCCTGCTTCCATAGATGCGCTCTGGAATGATTTAAGACGCTCGATGGGCTAAATCAGCCTGTAGGGGAATCTGCGCACCGCACCGCGCCTTTTCATCACGGGCATTCAACACGACATGCAGGGCCGGACCGTCTAACAGCACTTAGGCGATCTTGATGCTTTTGAGTTCACCAAACCGAAGACCGGTCATTATCAGGGTTTTGATGATTAGTGCCCTTTCGCGGCCTTGCCATTCCAAAGCCTATCAGCCAAGGTAACAACCGCTGTGTCCATGGACACGAAATTCTTCGGCAGCAAGGCGTCCATCCATTCGGCAATCTGGACGGGGTTAAACCGTAACAGGGTGTGATTATTGTAGTTGCGTCGGAACTGGAAGTGCCCTTGGAAGTACTTAATTATGCCGCATACCAAGTGCCGCATACCAAGTTGTGAAAAACATGGGAAGCATGGTATACATGAGAAGGTGGTGATCACAATTTTACTAAAGCAGAATCTGCACGACTGTCGAAGAAATAGGATTTGGGATTTAGAATGAAAAGAGTATCACAATTCTTGTGCGTTTTGGGTCTTTCCGCAATCGTGTTCTGTGTAATGCGGCCGGCATTCCCTGATGATACGTCCAAAACCAAGGTCGGCATCATGAAGTTTGACGTTGCCGAGGGGCTTCCGTCTTACCTAGGCAAGTTCCTCTATGACAACCTCACGGAGAAAGTGGTCAATAGCGGAAAAGTGATCGTAGTGGACTGGGAGGAGATTGACCGGGTCCTGCAATATCTGTCGAAATCCCAACCAAATCTTTCTCCTCAGGAGGCAAAGAAACAGGCCATCAATCAACTTGGCATAACGAAAATGTACATTGGGTCGCTTGTAAAGGTCGGCAGTAAGTATCAAATGACGCTCAAGGTTCTGAATCTAGACCTAAGCGTTGAACGCGCGGTCTCGGAGTCTGCCAGTAGCGAAGATGCGATGCCGACTGCAATGGAAAACCTCGCCAAGAAGCTCACTCTTACCGCGGAAGAGGTGCGCAAGTTCGAAGAGGCCACCCGTCAGGAGGAGGCGGCAAAAAGAGCCAAAGAGGAGAAAAAAAAACGGGAAAAGGAAACCGAAGCCAAGAAGCGCCAGGAAGCAGAAAAGGCGGCGAAGGAGAAACTAGAAGCAGAAGCAAGAGAAGAGCAGGAAAAACGGGATAAGGAAGAGCAAATCCGTGCACAGGAGGCGCAGAAGCAAGCGGAGCAGGAAAGGGCAGAGAGTGCCCGAAGGCGTGCCGATATATCGGGCGCATGGGACCAAGTCACCGTGAGCCAAGAGGGAGAGAACGTATCGGTTTCCCTGGTAGGAAAAACAGACCCCGTCGGTCAGGTTGTGTTCAAGAGGTATTCAGGAACGTACTCAGACGGAAATATAGAGGTATCTGCATCGAATACGGGTAAATATCATGCCATTTATGCAACTTTCTCAGGCGCCATTTCAGATGACGGGAGGCATATCTCTGGGACTTATACTTTCAAGAGCGGCGGCGCGGGCGAAGGATGGTTCATGCACAAGAAAGAGGAACGCTTTAAATGGTCTCGATAGACGATGCTTGGCGGGTACTTTTTGCAGGAAGAATCAATGGCTGACCTTGGTCTTAGGGGTTCGGAAATATAGAAGTCCCTTTTCTTGACGGTTCTCAATTGTCATGGAAAAAACCAACATAGTATAACGAAATCGCTTTATCCTCATCATTTTCCCTAGATATATGTTCAGGTTTATTCATATTTATTCGATAAGAATTAAAACAAGCCGAATCCGCCTCCGGTAATAGATCTTAAGATGGAATTGCTGGTTTGTGCCACGCCCACCCAGTCACGCCCGGTCATGTATGCATTGGATTGGGCATTTTTGTGGTTGTGCGAAGCGGCATAATACTGTTGATTTGCCGAATTCAATTCACTGTCGAGATCGGCCATTTCCTGGTTCAATTGTGTTTTTGCCGCTTCCTTGGCATTTGCCGCTTGAGACAGTTGTGCATTCAGATTTTCCCGTTCCTGGTTAATCGCCTGGCCCACGGCGGCCTGTTCGTTTTGTGCCGCGTCCAACTGCTTTTTTTGGGCAGCTTTTTTGTTTTCCAAGTCTCGTTTGCGCGTTTCCGCGGCGGCCAGTTCTTTTTTTCTGAGTTCCAGTTCGCTTTGCGCCGCGCCTACCTGTTGTTCCTTGTGTTCAAGCTCTTTTTGCGTTGTGTAAAGCAGTTTTTTTTGTTCATCGGTAATTTTTGTACTGTCGGCCAGAGCGGCAACTTTCTCCTGCAACGCTTTGTTTTCTTCTCGTGCCTTTTCCAGATCAATGGATTTGTATTGTTCTTCGTTGTACTGTAAGAGCCCCTCTTCCAGGCTGACTGCCGGTTGTTGGGCGGTTCCGGAACCGCTCAGGCGCAGGTATCTTGTCAATATTTCCTGTTGTTGTAACTCTAAACCGGCGGGGCACCCCTGGATAATCAATTTGGCAAGTTCACCGGCAATACCCTTGTAGGTGATCTCAAGCTGGCCCACCCCGGAAAAGAAAAAGCGGGGCGCAATTTTTGTGACGTTTGGATCACTTTTTACTGCTGCCTGTAATGCCTGGAATTGTGCTTCGGACTCCAACCCCGTTAAGTCAACAACAAATTCACCGCCGGACAAAAGGTTTTCCTTGAAAATTTTTTCCAGCGATTTAAGCACTTCGTCTGCTGCTTTTTGTGCAGCCGCTTCAAGCGCCCAGTTGCCGCCCGTTAGTTCGTCCACATGCTTGGCGTTGCCTTCACCGGCCGCTGTTGCCAACACTTGAGCCGAGCTTGACTGAACGAGTTTCAGGGTGACTGTTGCGAAGCGGGCCTTCAGATCGGTCCCGGCGAGGGGGCTGCTGGAGGTGATCGCGGTTTGCCCATACAGGAGATAATCCGCCGCAAAGCTGGTCGCGGCTTGCAGCGCCGCCGCCATATCGCCGGAGGATTCCGCGAACAATTTGTTACGCAAATCGAGCAACTTGCGCTGCTCGGGGTCCACAACCTTAAGGCCTTTATCTTGAAATGCTTTGGCCAGCGCAGTTTCCGCTGTGCGGGTTCCGGTAACGCGGGTTTCAAATCGCTCAGATACAAGAATCATAACTGTAGGTTTTGGTTCAGCCGAAAAGACATCACAGAGGCCCTTTTCAACCAAAGTTGCATCCACGGAATCCTGACGAACGTCCGCGGCGGCTTTAATGATATATTGTTTGCCACCTTCAGCAATTTCCTCATTCTCAATGGCGAAACGCGCAAAATAGGGATCCGGATTTTTCAGGAAGGCCTCGCTGACAGCATTCGAACCTTGCTGGTCCGGCGGAACACGTTTCTTCAACACTTCCAGCATGATCTTTTTGCGTGCTTCAGAAATGGCGGCTTCACGGCTTGCATCCAGATTGCCATCGGCTATAGGGGCCGCGGCCGCCATTTTGATTTCTGCAAATTCTTCGGCATAGATCGTTGGGGTTGAAAATGCCCATACATACACCATGCCTATAATCACTCCTAAGCGATACATATTTGTCTCCCTTACCTAGTTGCACGATCAGCGTGCTGGCAATTTTCGCATTCCTGCGTTGGCGGCAATTTCACCGTCCGTCAATCCACGAGTTCGATATTGCGATATCTTCCCCCAGGGATTATATGAATTCTGCATATTTTGGAGGTCCGCAGCGCTATACCCTAAATTAGGATTAGATACTCCAGAAGGAACGGCACCCCCAGATGGGACACTCCGGGCCACTGTCCCGGATTCTGCAACATTCTGAGTACTCATGGAAACACTTGAACTTACTTCTTCGCTTCCCGAAGCGACTGACGCCGCTGAATCTATAGAGGATAAAGACTTGAAGGTGTTTAACACGGATAAACCGGTCATAACGGCGCCCAGGGAATCAAAGAGCCCAGAGCTGCTATGTTCATACGATCGAGCACGCGCTCTTTCAGCGGAAATACTGCGATTCACACTGCTTAGCTGATTCTGCAGGCGTTGTTTTTCGGCCTGTAACAACATTTGCTCTTGACTCGATGCCTGATTCATGTTTGATATTTGATTCTGTATATTCTGGCGTTCTTGATTAAACGATGACTGCATATCCTGGGTGGCTTTGCTTACACTTTTCAGCCGTTTGTCAATTTCATTTATGGCAGACTGCAATTTGCTCTTCTGATCTTCCAGGCAGCGTATACGCACTTTCGTTTCACCAATCTTAACTCTAAGATCATCCAGTTTGGTTGTAAGTTTCTCGATCTTGGCCTGATTCGCCGCGGACTTTTCTGCACTGGAGGAAGCTATACTGGACTGCTCGGCTTGAACATTGTTAATGGCCGTTATTTCATCGCTTGGGTTATACACATTATCGGACGCGCCCATCCCCGCATACTTATTGGCCCAATACCGGTCCAGTTTCGAGGGATCGTAAGGTTTGGGGCCGTCGCTGGTTTTAGACAGGTTTTTGCGGTCAACGGTGACCACGTCTGAACGTGTCAACGGTTTTCGCGGCGGATTGGGTGCGGCTGATTCTGATTCGAAAGCGGTGGAATCGTACACGGCAGGATCAGATTTCTCTTTTTTTGTACCGTTGACATCCGAGTCGCTGCCTGAGAGCCATGAAGAAATGGTGTTAAACCACCCCTGTGAAGTTTCAGTGGATGTATTTGAGCCTGAATGAGGGGAAGGTGCGCTATTACCCCACATGGAATTCAGACCCGTCGCTCCGGAAGAAAAAATTTCCTTGATGTCGGACGATGCAGCGCTATATTGGTAGGCGGTATCGCGTGCAAGCAGACCGACATCCCATGGACTGTATGTTCTGAATTCATATTCCCACGATTTTTGGGGTTTTAGGCCGGCAATGCCGCCTGCGCCGCCATACCGTGGCCAGGGCCAAAAGGGTTCATGATAGCCATAGTAAAAACGCCCCACGGATTCCGGCTTTAGGCCCCATTTGTTTGAAAACTCATTTCCCCTGTTTTCTATGTTCTTCAAGTGTTCCTGCTGAAGCTGCTCCCAAGTTTGTGCTGATGCCGGAATAGATGCCACCATCATGCCAAGGCAGAGCAACACTGCAATTCTATACGTTTTCATAGCCCGAATTCCTTTTCAAAATCTAACACAGGCTGCACTGAATCACTAAAAAACCGTTCAATTATAGCTTGTTCAGAAACCGTAATTGTAAAAGCACGCGTGGGCACCGCACTGACGACAAATGCACCCGGTTGACCGTTGCGGACGAAGCCGCACGGCACCCCGTCCGAAAGCCGCACCAGCCAGACATAATCATCCTGTGTCTTGTAACCGAGTACGCCCCATTTATCATATTGATAGTCGATAATTGCAGGGCCTTTTTTCAACAGTCGAAGCCGCCCCAATGCATCAAACGAGGAAGTTCCAGTGTTCTGGTCTAACGTCAGTGGAATTCCATTCTTTAAAAGGGATTTCAAATGCCTACTGCGTGAGTAGTCAAATTGGAATTCATTTCTCTGGCCGCCGGATTGCGCAATAACCTTTACTAATTTCCCATTTTCATACTGGCAATAGTCCGTTGCTTTGCCGCCGGAACGTGCGTCGGTTACCTCAATACGGGAAAGATTGCCGTTTTCCGTGTATCCGAATTGAACGGTTGCTCCACTTGATGTTTCCAGTATCTTGATTTTCCCATCCTTGTCACGGACGGCCGTTATCCGATAGTCGAGAAAATCCACCGTTTCGGAATGGTTCGTGTCGTCATACCCGTATGAACACTCTGTCCCATCCGGCAAAAGCACAGATTCCAGGCGCGATTTTTCATCGTAAAGGTATGAAAGCAGGGTTTCCACATCACTTGAGACTGGCGTAAGGCGGCCCATCAGGGTCAACCGTCCTTGTAAATCATACCCAAACACATCATGCCAGAAAGAGTTGAACGCACTGACCATCAAACCGCGTTCACTGTATTCAAATTCGCTGCTTTCTCCGTTGGGCAAGGTCTCTTTTAAAAGATTGCCGTTCTTGTCGTATTCATAAGCGTAGATTTCGGATTGGGGAGATGTATAGCGGACAAGATGATCCGCAATGTCATAATCAAACGTTTCTTTTACACTATCGCCATATTCAATTGAGAGGATACGGTCTACTGCGTCATAGGTGATGGTTGCCACGGTACTATCACCCTCGTTGATTTTTACAATATTTCCGTAGTGATCGAAGTCACATGACCATATCGCCCCGTTGGGCATTTTCAGCGTGTTTGCGCTTGAACCACCTATTTGGCCCTGCGGGCTTGAGCTTATTAAACTGTCAGTTATGGCAAATCGCTGTTCGCAATAGGGGAGCTGTAAAAATGCTTTTCCCGTTAAAGAAGCCAAGAGCCGTTGATAGGAAGCCTGACGTATTTCGCAGGAGCCGGTCTGGTGTTGTGTGTCCATTGCATCATACAGGGGGACAGATGGATCATAATTGCGTACGGTGGTTGTTCCATCGTACGAGACTATTTTCTCCTGCTTCGCAGACATTAGAAAATGATGCTCGGTCTTCCGCCCCAAGGCATCCGTAATGGTCAACATGCAGTCATCACGGGAGGACGGCAGTGTTGCATAGGCCCTTGTTTCTTTTCGCCCGTTCCGGTTGATTTCCGTTATCCTGCCGTCCGCATCATACGCGTAGATGGTTTCATTGCCCAGCGAATCCCCGGCATTTGCAAGGCGGTCCGCCTCGTAGGCATACGTCCTCCTGAATCCCGTGCTGTCGGTCACTGCGGAAAGACGGTTCTCTGCATCATATTCGTACTGCCATTTTTTCCCATCAGGAGAAGTGATTTCTTTTAGCCGCCTTAACCCATGATCACAGGTAACTGTCAAGGCTTGATCTGAAACGCCACTAAGTGTAATCCGGCATGGAAATCCTTTGTCATCCCGGCCTATTTCCCAAACGCCCGATGTAGGGTCAAGTATGTTTACAATATTTCCTTGAGTATCGAACTTCATCCGTTCTATGTCGCCGTCACGGAGCGTGAAACCAGAGTCCGTTTTCAGCAGGCACAGTGTGTTTTCATCATTTCGGCCTGTAGGGGTATACCTGTCGTCAGCAGCCGCCCGGAAAGTCCATTTCTGATTCTGATCGAGACTGATGGCGGCGGTCTTGCCGTTGGCATCAGTGTTAATACAAAGGCATATATCAAGCGGCAAACAGGTCCAATTCTTCCCCAAGATACCACCGCCTGTTAAACGGCTGTTATAAGAACGTTCAATAGAGAGTAAAAAAGGTGTTGTTGAACCGAGAGTTTCTGTATGCAAGATGGTCAGACATCCTGCGGAACATATTTCTGATTTGTTCGGACTTTTGCATGGGCTGCAGGCAACAAGATGCAGAACTTGTCCAACGATAATACTGCCAATAGAAAGCAATATCATGCGCAAACAAGCTTTTCGATATTGTTTTTTAAACCGACTATGCCACACAGTATATTTTCTTTTACTCCTAATAGCAATGGGAATAGACTCTGTCAAGGTGTTGTGTCATGGCGGATTTGTGTACGTAAAATGAATCCAATCACTTACGGCCAACTTTTCTGAAGAATCGTCTTTCCAGATAATAATATAGAATTTCAGTTTATATGTGTCGTTGCTTTCTTTGATATGGAATTCACTGTGAGGCATGAACATCCATGTGTCATCAAATGTCGAATAGTCATATTTTGGTTTTATATCATTATAATACTTGCAGACAAAACCATCTTTTGTTCTATATTGATTATTAAAGTCCTTCAATGCTTCGCCATTTTCAAAGAAAAAGTATGCATTAACAGACAGCCGGACTTTCTTTAGTCCCTTGGCTTCATACGCTATATGAATTTTCATGCCTTTTTGACCATTATTAACAAGGTTATGCTCGAGCCAAATTTTTTTGATCGTTACACTAACCCCGGGAATCTGCGCCACTCGGCGTCTTTTTTCCTCCTGAGCATTTATTTCAGCTTTTGCTTGGGCAGCTTTTCGTTCTCTGTCAGCTTTCGCCGACTTTTCACGTTCGGCTTCCTGTGCGCGTTTTTTTCCCGCCTCTTCTTCAACCGCTTTCCGTTTTGCTTCTTCTTCCACGCGCTTTTTTGCCTCTGCGGCCTGCTTTTCTTCTTTGCGTTTTGCCTCTTCCTGCTTTTTTTGCTCTTCTGCTTGTTTTGCCTCTTCTTTTTCCTTTTCTTCCTCTTTGCGTACTTCTTCAGGAGTAAGGGCAAGCAGTTTTGCGATTTTCTTAAGCGCTTTATCCAAATCGTCTTCGGACGAGGCGGTGGCGCGCTCGGCGCGTTCAACGCTTAGATCCAGATTGAGAACCTTTACCGCCACATGGTACTGGGAGCCTACTTTCACCAGAGAACCCAGACACATCTTCTGAATGCCCAATTGGCTGATAGCCTGTTTCCGTGCATCGTCCGGCGAGAGATTGGGCTGCGAAGTGGCCAGGTATTTCAAGATACGGTCGATTTCCTCCCAGTCAACAACCGTATATTTACCACTCTCAACCATGCTGGAAAGCAATACATTATAGAGAAAAGTGCCTAAAGATGGAGACAAACCTTCGTCAACATCGAATTTCATAATGCCAAATTTGACTTTGATCGCTTGATCAGGCGTTGTGCTTTCTTGCGCAGAAGAAAATGGCGCAAATTTCAAAAGAAGGAGAAAAACGAACAGCGCGCCACTTAAACACCTCCCATTCCTGAACTTCATAACCCATTCCCTCTATTGTACTTGCGGCTAATTATATGTGTCACTCTCCAGTGAAATCAACTTCAACAAAAATTATCGGCATCACCAATTTGCGTACGTCACAATGCTGTTAAAATAGTTTCGCAGCCATTTTGGCAATTAAATCCGCCAAGCCTTCCTCGTTGGGGACGGAATCCTGTACCACCTTGGTAACCGTTAAATCGAGGTTGAGGACCTTAATGGTCACGAAATATTGCGCTCCCACTTTTTCCAAGGAGCCCAAAAACATCTGTTTTATACCCAGCTGGTTGATGGCCTGTTTCTTGGCTTCATCCGGGGATAAATTCGGCTGTGAGGTTGCCAGATACTTCAACACACGGTCTATTTCCTCCCAGTCCACTACGGAATATGCGGGTGACTTTACCGCCTCAGAAATCAAGCTGTTGTATAAAAATTTGCTCAATCCTGGAGAAACCCCCTCGGCTACTTCAAATTTCTGTATGCTGATGCGTTGACGGGCTCCTTGCCATGCGGGAGAACTGTAAATAGCAGAAAGTCGTTGCGTCACTTCACTGCCCCCATAGCCCTTTTGATCCGCTTCTTTCAGCAGGGAAACAGCGGTTTTCAAATCCCCGGAGCTTTCTGCCGCGTTAATTTTGGGAAGCATATCCGACCATTCCTGTTCGGCCTGTTTGCGGGCAGCATCCTTTTCCTCAGCCGCTTTCCGGTCAGCCTCTTCCCTGGCAGCCGTCTCTTTTTGGCGTTGTTCCTCGGCTTGCTGCCGCGTTGTTTCTTCTTGCTTCAGCCGTTGTTGTTTTGCTTCAGTGGCCCTGCGCTCTTCTTCAGCAGCTTGTTGCTGTGCTTCTTCCTTTTTCGCGACGGACGCTTCTAGTTCTTGAATGTAGGTCTTAATTTCTGCATGCCATTCCTTTGATTCGCCTTTTCCGGCCTCAAGTGCCTTTTTATACCATTCTAAAGCCTGTTTCTCGTCTTTTGGAACCCCAAGGGCGCGTTTATAGTTATTTGCGACATTTTTCATACCCACAGGGTCGCCCGCTTCTGCCGATTTTTTATACCATTTCATGGCTTCTGTTTCATCTTTTGCTACACCATCACCATTACCATAATAAAAACCAAGATTGTTCATGGCTTCGCGGTCACCTCCTTCGGCCCCTTTTTTTGTCCAAAAGAATGCCTTTGCCGGATCTTTTTCAATGCCATTGCCTGTATAATATCGGGTGCCGGCCACACACATGGCGGGAACAAATCCTGCTTCTGCTGCTTTTATATACCACCTTGTTGCCTCGACTTGATTTTGTTCGATGCCTTGACCGTTTTTATATGCAAGTGCAGTGTTACCCATAGCATATGGGATGCCTTTTTCCGCAGCATCTTTAGACCACTTAAAATATTTTTTTAAGTCTTTCGAAACCCCTTCACCCGAATGGTAACAAAGTCCTAATTCAGCCATTGCCCATTTCTCCCCTTTTTTTGCTGCTGCTTCGAATAATCTTGCGGCTTCATTAAAATCTTTTGGTAGGCCAGTTCCGAACCTATATGCGCGACCCAGCCTTGTCATTGCGAGCGGATATTTTGCGTCAACCGCTTTCTTATACCAGGTAACACCCGCAGCAGGATCCTTGGGAAGGCCCTCACCTGAGCAATACATATCACCAAGCGACACCATGCTTAGGAGATTACCCGCCTCCCCCGACTTTTGATACAGGCGTGCAGCTTCTTCCAAATTCTTCTCCATTCCAATACTTTCATAGTTGGCGGAAGCAAGAAGAAATGTTGCTTCCTCATCACCGGCTTCTGCACGTTTTTTTATTTCATCCAATACACCAGCAGCCAGCTTCTTTGCATACTCGGTGTCTTGCGCAAAGCCACAGCGTCCCCCCGCGTGAAGCCTGGCAATCCACATAATTGCCAGGGGGTCGTTGGTCGCTTCTGCTTTTCGGAAAAGCTCGTTTGCTTTTTCTTCATTTATTTCACCCGCCGTTCCGATGTAATGACCGATGGCTTTTCCCAGGATTTTGCTGGCATCAGCCCCGGCATGTGCCGCTGGTGCAACTGAAAGGCAGGCAATGGCCAAAAGAACTGCACTCCCCATTGGTCCGAAAAACCAGCCGTTATGTTTCATTTCCAGCATTCTTGGCAAAAAAAATTTTTTAGTGTTACGCAGTGTTTTCATGCAAACAGGCCTCATACGGTTTGTATTTTTTCAATCCAATTTTGTGTGATCAAAAAAACAGACATTGACGAAAAACCCTCCGGCTCCGAACGTCATAATCCATCATGCACGGCACATAGAACAAAGCATACGGGTGTATTTTAACAAGAAAGAACTCAGCCGTGCATCTTACATGCATTAGTCACGACAAGAGTTGCCGCCGATTAGAGGGATTGGGTTATGGTTATCTCCCTTTGGACGCCGCCAAAGGGAGAGAGGAATCCCTGCTTAAGCCCCCTGCGCCAGGGTGACCTATCAACTGAAATGTTTCCGGTAACACCTGGCAGCCTCTTCCTGCGCATTCCCGCCCGCCTCAACAAAAAGATCCATCAAGTGTTCCCCGACCGCTGGAAATATCCCTTTTGCGATTGCACCCCGCTGGAGTTCTTTGTACTTGCGCCGGATGTGTCATCGCAGGTATTTTCTCTCTGGAGACTGAGAATCATGAATGCTCGTCTTGTGGTCCAGATGTTCACGGTGTGTATTCTGATTGGAATAATGGCGCCGATTTCTTTTGGGGAGGAACTCAGTGCAGAGCAGATTCATGCGGGGTTTGCTCAGCCGCCGGTGGAGTGCAGACCGCACACGCGGTGGTGGTGGATGGGGAATGCGTTGTCGAAGGAGGACATCGCGTGGCAATTGGATCAGATGAGGGCGCAGGGGATCGGCGGGGTCGAGCAGATCACGATGCCGCCGGTATATACCCAGGGGAATCATGAATATCTTTCATCGGAGTATTTTGATCTGCTTCGCTATGCGGTGGAACAGGCCGAGGAGCGGGGGATGGAATTTTCAGTGAACTTTGGGGGACCGGGCTGGATCTGGGGCGGGGAATGGATCCCGAAAGAGGATCAGAGCAAGGTGTTGCTGGCGAGCATGCTGATCCTGGAGGGGCCGCAGCGATATTCGGGGCCGCTGTCTGAAGCGGCGACGCCTAATCCGAATGATCTTCCGCGTTCGACGCCCATCATTGGGAAAGAAGATCGGCTGGTGAAGGTGGTTGCGGGGCGTCTGGAAGGGGGGCGGTTGCGGGCGGACTCTCTGGTGGATCTGACCGCTTCGGTACAGGACAGGCAGGTGGCGTGGGATGTGCCGGCGGGGCAATGGCAGCTCATGGGCTTCTGGATTACGCAACGGGACAATGGCAACGCGGTGGATCATCTTAACAAGGGCGCGCTGACGCGGTATTGTGAAACGTTGGGCGCACAATACGAGGCGGCGGTCGGCGAGCATTTTGGCAAGACGGTGGACTCGTTTTTTCAGGACAGTTTTGAGGTGCCCATTTTCCGAAATGGCCTCTATTGGACCGACGGTTTGTTCGAAGCGTTTGAAGAAGAACCGGGCTACGATCTTGTGCGTTGGCTTCCCGCATTGTGGTGGGAGGTGAATGGTGTTTCACCCAAGGTGCGCTATGACGTGAATCAGTTTCTTCACAAGCAAGGCATGGAAGCCTTTTTCAGCACGTTTGTGGAGTGGTGTAAACGCCACAACGTCCGCGCGCGCATACAGCCCTATGGCTTTGTCACCGATGTGCTTGAAGGGGCAGGGAAGACCGATATCCCAGAGATGGAAATTACCCCAGGGGAAAAAGACGCGGTGCCATGGTTCGACACGCGGATTGGGCCGAAGGCATATGTGGCATCGGGGGCGCACCTTTATGGACGCACTATAATAAGCACAGAGGCATTCACCTTCCTGCATCATGAGCCGTATCGCGCGACATTGCAGGAATTGAAGATCGCCACGGACGGTTTTCTTCACGCGGGCGCAAACAAATTTTACAATCATGGATTTATTGCCTCGCCGGAACACGATATTGTGCCCACGCGCGGCTTTTTTGAAGCCATCCGCATCAGCCCGGAAAATATCTGGTGGCCTTATTACCATAATTTGGCGGAGTACACCGCCCGCTGCTGCTGGCTGCTGCGTCAGGGAAACTATGTGGCGGACGTGGCAGTCTATTCGCCTTTGGCGAACCAGTGGACCTTGAGCGTCCTGAATGCGCGGAAGTGGACCCGCGAATTTGACTGGGGCGGGCTGAATCAGCTTCTGACGTCCAACGGATATGCCTTCGACCTCGTGAATGACGATATACTGCAGAATCACTCTACCTTTTCCGGCAAAGAATTAAATGCTGGAGCCATGACCTACCGCGTGTTGATTCTTCCCAATATCCGGGTGCTCCCGCTGGAGACCTTCCTGAAGGTGGAGGCGTTTGTCCGCCAGGGCGGAGCGGTTATTGCGCTCGAACGAACCCCTGAAGTGTCAACGGGCATGAAGGACCATGAAACCCAGGATGCTGAAGTGAAACGTCTGAGCGCTGAACTCTTCGGGACACTGTCAGGGCCGGATGATAATGCCCTCCGGACATACGACAAGGGCCGCACGTATTTTATGGATACGGTACTCTATCGCAACGATCCGTTGGATTATCGCAGTGCCAGATTTGATCCTTTTATCAAGACCTTGCGCGAATGTGTCTCTCCGGACATGGATATCGATCTTGTGCGCGCCGATAAAAGAACTAATGAGGGTCTGTGTTGCCTCCATCGCCGCGCAAAATCCATGGACATCTACTTCTTGACGAATATTCAGGATTGCGCAATCAATGAGGATGTTGGATTGCGCACGACGCAGGGTACGCCGTATTGCTGGGATCCGTTCACGGGCGAGCGCCGCGCGATTCATAATTATAGCCGCGACGACACCTACACCCGTTTTACGCTTTCAATGGCGCCCTATGAATCCCGTTTTATTGTTTTCGAATCGTCTTCCGGCACAAATGATACTTCACACGTGGAACGAAGCGATTTTACCGAAATTGTTGAAGCGGATGCGGAAGGATTTACCGCATTCGCGGCGCACAATGGTCCACATGCCTATCAATTCAGCTCAGGCGGGGAAGTTCGAAACGGTTTTGAAGTCATGGAGGGGCTGCCCTCCGTCTACGCGGTGAATGGCACTTGGAAAGTGCATTTCGAGGGCGTTGACGCGCCCAAGGAAGAATTCGAGTGGCCTGCGCTAATTTCTTGGACGGATACTGAGGCCATTCGTCATTTTAGTGGCAGGGGACATTATTCGCTCACCTTCGATCTGCCCCAGGAGTATTGCTCAAAAGATATTCTTCTGCGGCTTTCTCTGGGAGCCGTTGGTTCTGTGGCGGAAGTTCGGATGAATGGGAAACCTGTGGGTGTCCATTGGAGAATGGGACAGGAGTTTACTCTCGACGGAATCGCCCATGTGGGGAAAAATGAACTGGAAGCCGATGTCACCAATACGCTCATCAACCGCGTCTCCGGGCTCAAGGCCTTTCCGGACGTTGCCAAGGAACTTCAACCCATCTATGGCACTGGACTCCACCCGCCTCACCCTCGCGCGCTTCGTCTCCTCGGCTTTGAACCCTTGCCACCATCCGGCCTGCTGGGCCCCGTGCAGATCGTTCCGTATAAAGAAGTCCGCATCCAGCAGAAGAAGAATTTAAACTAATACCTATCGATGTATTCAGGATTTTGTCCGTTTCCTGAACACCCCGTGTGCTAGAATATTTCATAAAAACCGGAGAGTGCCTGTATGAGTAATCCTTCGATTTTGGTGTTGGGCGCCTACGGCTTGGCGGGGCGGGCGATTGTGCGGGGGCTGTTGGCGGATACGCCGTATCATGTAGTGGCGGCGGGGCGTAAGCCGGATATGTTGCGGGCGCTTGCGGAGGGGGAGGACAAGGAGCGGCTGGAAACGCTGGTGCTGGATGTAGCGGATAAAATTGCGTTGCGCACGGCGTGTGATTCGGCGTCGCTGGTGATCAATGCGGTGGGGCCGTATGCACAACGGGGTGCGGACACGGCGGCAGCGGTGGTAAAGAGCGGGCGGCCCTATATCGATTGTGCAAACGAGCAGATTCATTATCAGCGGTTGCGGGCGCTGGATGCACCGGCCAAGGAGCGGGAAATTCCGGTGATTACGGCGGCGGGGGCTATTCCGGGGTGTTCCAGTTTATTGATGGCGCATGCGCTTCAACAGTTACCCGAAGCCACGGCGGTGGATTGTTACTGGGCGCAATTCCGCCATGCGTACGCGGAGTCCGGGTTGGGCTCGATGATGAGCGGCATTCTAGAGGCAGTGCACCGGCCTGTGGCGCTGAGCAATGGTCAGGAGGTTCCCATTCTGTTGGGCCGGTCGATGCGAACGGTTGAATTTCCGGAGCCATTTGGTATGCGCAAGGTGTTTGAATTACCCACTATCGATACGCTCACGGTGTCATCGCGTTTTTCGGTGCGTGATCTGCACACGTGGTTTTATATGGGCGATTTGCCCACGTGGTTTCTGAGCGTTGTCCGGCTGCTGCAACCGCATCGGCGTCGCTGGTCCTACCGGTTGGTTGAACGCATCATGGACTCTATTAATAAGCGAGATACGGAGAAGGCGATTACCGCAGGGATAGGTCCTGATGCATTGCTCATGGTCAAGGTGCGGCGGGGGAATGAAGTGAAGTCATGCCAAATCCTTTTCAAGGATGGCGCGGTGGCGACGGCGTGTCTGCCGGTGCGCATTGTACTGGATTATTTCCGCGGACACTGGGATTGCTCAGGGGTGCTCACACCATTGGATTTATTTGAACCCAAAGTCCTATTGAATGATCTGGGCGGCGCGGTACTGAGCGCGGAACTTACCCTTACTTAACGCCTTTTGCTTTTCCTAATTTCTTCTTTCTTTTTGCGAAAAAAGAAAGAAACAAAGAAAAACGGATATTTTTCATCTGTTTTACAATTTCCTTTGTATTTATCATGAAGTGAATTGTTTTCAAAAAACTTTAAATTGAGTGGGCATGAGGTAGATGGCCATGCCTTTTTCGAGTTGGAGTTCGCTGTAGAGCTGGTGGGGGATGTCCACCTGCACCAGTTCACCCCATTCGCTGCGGAGTTCGAGTTTCACGAGGGGCCGTGCGGGATTGATGTATTCGACCACGGCGCGGAAGGAATTGGGGCCGCCGGGTTCGCGCGAGATGTTAAAGGAGTGGGGCCGCACAAAGATGTTTTTCGCATTGTCTTCGGTGAGCGGACATTGATCCAGGCGGAGAGTGCCGTCCACCATGCGCCCATGAAAAAGATTGACGTCGCCGATGAATTTGTAGACAAAGGCATTGGCAGGCTGGTGATAGACGTCGCCGGGTGTGCCAAGTTGCTCGATGCGGCCGGCATCCATGACAGCGACGGTGTCGGCCACTTCCATGGCTTCTTCCTGATCATGGGTGACAAATACGCTGGTGATATGGAGTTCGTCGTGCAGCCGGCGGATCCACCGGCGCAGTTCCTTGCGCACCTGTGCGTCGAGGGAGCCGAACGGTTCGTCCAAAAGCATGACTTCGGGTTCCACGGCGAGTGCGCGGGCGAGTGCTACGCGCTGGCGTTGCCCGCCGGACAGTTGGGAGGGATACCGGTCGGCGAACTGGTCCAATTGCACGAGGCGCAACAAGCGGAATACACGGTCCTTGATTTCCGCTTTCGGAGGCCGTGTGCGCCTGGACCGCGCCTTGAGCCCAAAGGCGATGTTGTTGTACACGGTCATATGGCGGAAGAGCGCGTAATGCTGGAACACAAATCCGACTTTCCGCTCGCGCACGGTGCTTTCGGTGAAGTCGCCGCCGTTGAGCAGGACGGTGCCGGAATCGGGTTGTTCCAAGCCTGCTATGATGCGCAGGAGCGTGGTTTTACCGGAGCCCGACGGCCCGAGCAAGGCAACCAGTTTCCCAGAGGGCACGGTGATGCTGACATCATCGAGGGCGGTGAAGTTTCCGAATCGTTTGGTGATATGACTCACTTCGATGGTCACGCCTGATGCTCCTGTTGTGCACGGTCCTCGCGCCGCCGCGCTTGCCATTCGATGAATTGTTTCACCACCAGCGTCACCAGCGCCAGAAAGGCGAGCAGGGAAGCGACCGCGAAGGCCGCGGCAAAGCTGTATTCATTGTAAAGTATTTCAACTTGCAGGGGGAGTGTATTTGTTTTTCCGCGAATGTGCCCGGAGACGACGGACACGGCGCCGAATTCGCCCATGGCGCGGGCGTTGCATTGGATCACACCGTAGAGCAAACCCCATTTAATGTTGGGGAGGGTGATCTGGAAGAAGGTGCGCCAGCCACCGGCGCCCAGAAGCAGGGCCGCTTCTTCTTCCTCGCTGCCTTGTTCTTGCATGAGCGGAATCAGTTCGCGTGCCACGTAGGGGACGGTGACGAACAAGGTTACGAGGATAATGCCGGGCAGGGCGAAAATGATCCTGATGTTGTGTTCTATGAGCCAGGGGCCGATATAGCCTTGCGCGCCGAACAGCAGCATATAAATCAGCCCGGAAATAACGGGGGATACGGAAAGAGGAAGATCGATGATGGTCACCACGAGGCCTTTGCCGGGAAAATGGAACTTGGCGACGGACCAGGCGACGGCAATGCCGAAGAGGGTGTTCAATGGTACGGCCGCCATGGCCACCAGGAGCGTCAATTTTATGGCGGCGATCGCGTCAGGATCTTTGAGTGCGCGGAAATAGGCGGAGATGCCTTCGGCCAAGGCCTGTGAGAATACAAGGAGGAGTGGCAGGATGAGAAAAGCACATAGAAAGGCCAGTGCAATACTGATCAACACGAAGCGCGTCCACCAGGGATCGCTCGTGGCGGATTGTTTTACGGAAGTGGCCTTAGCGGGGCACATAGCGTCGTCCGCTCCACCATTGCAGCATGTTGATGCTGAGTAACACCACGAAGGACAACAGCAGCATGACCAGCGCGATGGCGGCGGCGCCCTGATAGTCATACTGTTCAAGTTTGGTCATAATGAGGAGGGGGGTGATTTCGGTTTTCATGGGCATGTTGCCCGAAATAAACACGACGGAGCCATATTCGCCGAGGGCGCGCGCAAAGGCGAGGGCAAATCCAGTGAGCATCGCGGGGGTGACGGTGGGGAGGATGACATGGACAAACGTATACCGGCGGCTTGCACCCAGGCATGCGGCCGCTTCCTCCACTTCGCCTTCCAGATCTTCCAGCACAGGCTGAATCGCCCGGACAACGAAGGGCAAACCAATGAATGTGAGCGCCAGTGTGATGCCCAGAGGAGTAAAAGCGATTTTGAGCCCGAAGGGTTCCACAAAGCGTCCTATCCATCCATTGGCCGAATATAGTGTAGTTAAGGTAACTCCCGCCACGGCGGTGGGCAGTGCGAAAGGCAGATCGATCAGGGAGTCGAAGAATCGTTTTCCGGGAAAGGAATAGCGGACTAATACCCAGGCAACAATTAATCCGAAGAACATATTGATCAGTGCCCCCGCCAGGGAGGCGCCGAGACTTAGTTTGTAGGAAGCAAGCACGCGGGGGGCGGTGACGGCCTGGAGGAAATCCGGCCAACTCATCTGGTACACACGCAGGAACAATGCTGCAAAGGGAATCAAAACGAGAAGGCTTAAATAGGTAATGGCAAAGCCGCTCGCGAGCGTGAACCCCGGCAAAACACTATATCGCTTAATCTGCATCCATTTATTTTCCAGGCTGGTAGAGTTGATCGAAGGTTCCGCCATCGTCGAAATGGATCTTCTGGGCCTGCGCCCATCCGCCAAAATCGCCGTCGATGGTGCACATCTTCACATTGACGAACCGGTCCGCATGTTTGGCGGCGATAGCGGGTGAGGACGGCCGGTAGAAATAGCGTGCAGCCAGTTCCTGTCCTGTATCCGAGTAGAGGTGATCGAGATAGGCCTTGGCCAGCGCCTGGGTAGTGTGTTTTTCGGCCATTTTTTCAATCAGCGCTACCGGGGGTTCGGCACGAATGCTGAACGAGGGAACGGCAATTTCCATTGGGCTTCCCTTCATTTTCTCCATGGCGAGAAATGCTTCGTTCTCCCACGTTAACAAAACATCGCCTATGCCGCGTTGGACAAAGGTGGTTGTTGAACCGCGCGCGCCGGAATCAAGTACGGGTACATTTTTAAACAGCACGGCCATGAATGCACGGATCTTTTGTTCGTCGCCGGTGAATTTTTCGCGCGCAAACGCCCATGCGGCCAGATAAATCCATCGCGCGCCGCCGGATGTTTTTGGATTGGGCATGATCACTTCGATGCCGGGCTTCACCAGATCGCCCCAATCCTTGATAAGCTTGGGATTGCCTTTCCGCACCAGGAACACAATGGTGGACGTGTATGGACAGCTATTATTCGGGAGCCGCTTTTGCCAGTCCGGCGGCATCCATTGTGTCTTGGCGGCAATGGCGTCGATGTCATAGGCCAGCGCCAGAGTGACTACATCGGCTTCAAGGCCGTCGATTACCGATCTCGCTTGTTTTCCGGAACCGCCATGAGATTGGTTTATAATGACGGTTTCACCTGTTTTGGCTTTCCAATCCGCGATGAAGGCCTTATTGAAGGCTTCGTAGAATTCCCGTGTCGGATCATACGATACATTCAACATTTCCACGGCCATAGTGAAGTTGGCGCAGCCAAGGATCAATATGATTGCGCCGACAAGTCCTCGAACACCAGAGTGTACCGCCATGTGCGCTCTCCTATATTGAGTAAGTTTATCTATAGACTATAATAACTTATTGGACACGTATTTGTAAAGAGTCGCCAAGGATAAGGCGCGAAGCGGAAATGGAAAGGCGGGTTCAGGTATGCTACCAATAAATTTTAATAGGCGGACGAATATAGCGAAGAAAGGAAGTGTGTTATGAACATTACACGACGGCATGCATTGGGTGCGGGGCTCACAGCGGTGTTTGGCATGGCGGCGGGGCACAGTTTTGGCGCGGTGTCGCCGAAAAAGGCTTTTGATGGGCAAGGGGAAATTGGCCCGCGCCTCAAGTTGAGTTGCGCGGCATATTCGCTTCGGGATTATTTGCCGCGGAAAGGCAAACCGGGCAAGTTCACGTTGATGGATTGGCTGGATCTTGCAGCGGCATGGGGCCTGGATGGGGTTGAACTGACCTCTTATTATTTTGATTCAGAAGAGCCGAAATACATCTATGGTCTTAAGGCAAAGGCATTCAAGCTGGGATTGGATGTATCGGGAACGTCCGTGGGGAATAATTTTTGTGTTGCATCGGCAGAAGGCCGGGCAAGACAGGTGGAGGATGTGAAGCGGTGGACGGATCACGCGGTGGAACTGGGCGCGCCGTGTTTGCGTGTGTTTGCGGGTCACAAAGAAAAAGATGCGGACAAGAAGGAGGATTTTAACCGGGTGGTGGAATGTCTCAAGCCGTGCTGCGATTATGCGGGGTCTCGCGGAGTGTTTATTGCGCTGGAGAATCATGGTTATCTGACGGAGACGGCGAATGAGGTGCTGGCGATTGTGAATGCGGTGAATCATGAATGGCTGGGGCTGAATCTTGACACGGGCAACTTTGCCGAAGAGCCCTATAAGAGCATTGAGATGGCGGCGCCGAAGGCGGTGACCACCCATGTGAAGACCGAGATCCGGACGGCGGATGGGAAAGGGTCGGAGCCGGCGGATTATCCGCACATAGTGCAGATCCTTCGCGAGGCCAATTTCCGGGGTTATCTTTCGCTTGAGTATGAAGGTAAAGAAGACGCTATGACAGGCGTGCCGAAATATCTGGAACGCATTCGCGCCGCCATAAATGGGTGATGGTTTTTGTGACACAACCGGACAGGAAAAGGCATGTTTATGCGTTTACTGGTATGTGGATGTGCATTGATGGCGCTGATTGTGCCTGCGGCAGGGGAGGAGTTGTCCCCGGTTCGTACTTTGGAATCGCCCCCGGATTTTTTCCCCGCGGCCACACAATTTTCGCCGGTGCCTTCGGGCAAAGGATGGAAGGGGGAGGAAGGCCCGTTAAGCGAGGAAATCCTCCGGGACACTATTGACACTATCCGTGAACATGGATTTACGGGATTGGAAGGCCCCACGCATCGTCCGCCGGAAGAAGAAGCCTATATTCTGAACTATGCGCAGTCCCGGGGTATGTTTATTTCGTGGCATGCCGGAGGAATAGAGAATTTTGGCCGCGACACCCCGCCCGCGCCGTGTGTGTATTCGCCCGAATATGCGAAAACAGTGCGTGCGATTGCGGAAGAACGGTTGAAGCCGTTGGCGGCCATGCCACGGTTGTACAACGTCTTTCCCTATCAGGATGAACCATTTACAGGCGGTGAAAAGTCGTTTGGCTACAATGATGAAGTGAAAGCGGAGTTTAAGAAACGATACGGTTATGACCTTCCGCCCGATCTGAATTCGCTTCGCGAGGAACCTCAAAAATGGCGGGATGTGCTTGAATTCCGGACATCGAAATTTCCGGATGGCTGGCGGCAGGTATATCCAATTCTCAAGGAGATCCTGCCGGGGCCCAAAATGACGTTGACGCACGACAGCCACAACACCTTTGGCGCGGGCGTGGGATCGAATGCGGAAATCGCCATTGATGACGTGTATCACTGGGGCGGTGATTTTGCGGATATGTTCGTGTTCGACATATACCCGTATATGATGTTCGATTTCCGGTTCGGGGAATGTTCGAAGCTGCCCAAGCCGCGCATCAGCCAGACCCATTATGCCTTTGCGCACATGCGCAACCTTGCCAGTCATCATGGCAAGGATCTGGGGTTCTGGGTGGGCACGTACAATCCGGCATGGTTCGATCAGTACCTTTGTCCGGAGCTTCAGGCCAAGCATTGGTCGGAGCGAGAAATGAGCACGACGGCGGTGGCGGCAGGGGCCAACTATCTGCTAACGGGATATAAAATCCCCGTGGATGCGGGACATTGGGCGTCTTTGGGGAAGGGCCTTCAGCTTATTCAAAAAACCGGCGGACGGCTGTTAAAGGCGCCAAAGGTTAAAGCGAATGCCTGTATGCTGTTTCCGCGCACCCAGTATATCCAGCTTCAAGAAGAGTTTTTTAATGTGGGGTTATCCTTTGAGTTGTTCCTCCGGGCGTTTGGCGAACTCGATCTGATTCATGAAGATCAGATCACCGATGATCAACTGGAGGGTTATCCGCTGTTGGTGCTGTTTGATGTAAAGCTGTTGCCTAAAACGGCGGCGGAACGCATTGCAGGATTTGTACGCCGCGGAGGGGTCGTGATCGCTGACTGCGTGCCGCAATTGGATGAATTGCGGCAGCCGTTGGAGACGATGAAGGAGCTTTTCGGGGTTCGTCAGGCCGCCACGGAACGCATTCACCGGACGGGATGCTGGGTTCCATATCGGAAGGCCGCTCCGTATTGGTTTTCCCGTCCGGATAATGCACCGGATGAATCCCGGCATCTTTCCGATGCAATCAAGGCGGGAGAAATAAACCTTTCCACGGATATCCCGGTGGTGAGTCCGCGTGCATGTGTTGTTTCCAAGGCGGAGGTGCTTGGCCGTCTCGCGTCCGAGGTTCCTGCGTTAATGCATCACAAGATTGGAAAAGGACAGGTTTTCCTGCTGGGTTTCTGTGTTCAGGACACTTATTTCAGGATGTGGCAGGAAGATAATCCTGTTGCGCGGGAGGCCTTGCGGTCTGTAGTGGCGTCTTTACCCCCAAAGGCCGGCATTCAGGCGCATGTATATTCCTCGAATGCGGATATCGAGGCATCGCTTCGCGCTAATGACCATGAGGGATTTCTCTTTGTCATCAATCACGAAGCCTCTTCACTGGAAACGGTCGTTCGCGTACAGGAACTTTCCTTTTCCATAGGACGCATTATTGACCTTGCCAATAATGCATCGGTGGAATTCGAGCGAAAAGAGGCCGTCGTTGAAGTGAAGATGACGGTGCCTCTCGGGGAAACCCGGTTGTTGTCGCTTCTCCCTGAAAAAAAGTGAAGGGCGCCATCGGGCAGGGAGCAGAGTTGCCTGAGGCTGTCCTAGAATTCATGAACGCCATTTAAAACGAAAAAGAGACCGTGCGATGTCCGCTAACCACAAAAGAAATTCGGTAATCCCCAACGGGGATTGATCTTTGCGAAGTCGCATCTGATAATTATTGACGAGAATTCTCAGTCAGCCTCTGCCTCCACCGCACTCACACACCACCGGACGTACAGTTCAGTATACGGCGGTTCCTGTCCGCCGAGAACTTCGGCACGCCATAGAAAACCTTCACGATGTTTCCCCGAAGGCGCGTAATGCCTGGGTGAAGAGGATTCGACACTCAGCTATTGATCGAAAATTCAAGTACCCGAAGTTCCTCCATCAAATCATCAAAGCTCGGAACTTCGGCGTAAAACATTCCAGCGGACTGCATGGATGCATAATCCCGCCTCATGTCGCTGAGGAGCGGTTCTTCTGGAACCAAACGAAAACGTCCCGCAAGGCATTCGTCATAATGAGCATAGCTTGCATCAAAGAAGACAGACTTATGACGAATGACATTCGCCAGAAGCAGCCTGTCCTTCAACGCTCTCTTGCCAATCTCCCCACGGGAAAGCATGACAAGGTCATACAGGTGTCTGGAGACACGATTTGGGTCATTCAATCGTTGCCGGTTGCACTCGACGTGTATCAATGTAGCCTTTTCCCAGAAGGTGCGTTCCGGGGATAAGACCATTACGCGGCCTTCTGGAAACTCGAGTTCGGGAAGCCACTCGGCAATCAACGGAGCGATGTGATGAGGGCCATTGGGTTCAATGGCATTTCGCCCGCCGAATTCAACCAGAATCCAATCGCCCATATAGCCAATACCAGCGTCGGGCACAGAAGGATAGTGGAACCACAGTTTCTCGCCATCGTCACTCAGTTCCGTCCGCCCCACTCCATCGGTCACTTCAGAAAAGGAATTCGACAAGGCTGGATACAGCACACCGTGTACATGGTTTCTTACCTGAACCTTGAGTTTCTCACTGAAACGTTTTTTGGCGTTTTTCGATGTGCGCAGCGAGAAGATATCGATCTTTGGGTCAGGAGAGAGGTCACGGTAATCGAGCGTAACGTCCACGTCCTCCGAGAAGCGATGAATGGCCTGGAATACCTTTGATAACGATGTGCCGCCTTTGAAGGCCATGTGTACACCCGTATCGGAGGCGAAAAGCTCTCGCAATACCCAACAGACCCATACGTCTTTGTGCAGTACTTGAGGTGACAGTTCCATCTGCGCGGACATGGAATTGAGGATGTCGCGTTGTTCCGCTATGGGCAGGCGAAGAAACTCAGGCATGGCGCGCCGTCGCCTTGAATTTCACAAAGACATCGTGCATCCAACCGGGCATGGAACGCGTCGAAGAGCAAAGCACTTCAAATTCACTCCGTGGCAGTTTTGACCCTATATGCTCAATCGTTTCCACAGTCACCACCGTTTTTCCGAGGTACCAGAGAGCGGTGAGTGCGATACCCGCCGGTCTTCCGTACAACGCCAACTTTCGCGGACACACGTGCTTGAGGAGAACCTGCATCTGCCCGAGGTTGAAGCGGCGGCTGGAACCGCTGGTATAGAATATGGGGCGTGTTGGCACTTGGGTGCTCAAGCCCATGCGCCTGGCGGCTTCCGCCCCATGGATCTGGATCACACTGCCAGTTTCCGCGGCGATGGCCTCGGCAACCTTGATCGGTTCGGGCGGAACTTCTCCGGCATAGGGGCTTTTCTTTGGACGGATATATACCCCTCGCGTAACACGCGACAACGTTCCCGCCTTTACCAAACGCGCTAGTGCTTGGTCAATGGCCGCCCGGCTCCCGAATTCCATAAATTCCTGCGAAGTAACGGGTTGGCCCAAAGGCAGGGCCTCAATATACTCCCGAATTTTTTTGATTGTGTTCGTCATGTTCTTGTTCTTTCTGTCAGATATATTATACATTTTTCTGACAGAAAGTCAACCCCTCCACTTGCGAACAGGCTATCCGATCAAATCTCCCGCTTCGCCAGTTGAATGAATTCCTCGACGACTTTCCTACCGTTGTGGCCCGCAACGCCTCCGCCATATAAGGTTCAAACGAGTTTTCGCGTGCCACGCGGGATTAACAGCCACTCGCTCTACCCGGTTTGTTTTACCAGGAATCGGGCTATGCCCCGCTTTTTAACAGTTCCTCCTGTCAGGCTTGTAAAGGACCAACACCTTCAAATAAACACCCCCTGCCGGACACACTAAAAAACGACAGGCAAAATATTTCGCCTGTCGTTTCGATTAGATCTATTTCTTAGAACGCATATTGCGGGATTTTCATGCGTTCGCCGTCTTTCAGTGCGGATTGATGCGCGATGATGCCGGATACGGTCATATTGAGTGCCCAGGCAATGTTCACGAGGGGTTTGCGTTCCTGGAGAATGGAAGTCACGAATTCGTTGCCCAGGTAGCCATGCGAACCGCCATGGCCACCGGCGTCCACGTTGGGCGGCAGGGCGGGTTTTACGAGATTGATTTTCGAGATGTCGCTGATGCCGTCAAAGGACATTTTCACCATGCTGCCTTTTTGCCCGCGTACCCGGCCCATTTCCCCGCCGTTGCCCGGGGTGTCCCAACAGACCGCCATGCGGGCCATGCCGCCTTCACTGGTGCGGAACAAGGCGATTTCCGAGCCAAAGGGGTTCTTATAGACATTGTTCGCGGGTTGCAAGTGGGGGATGATGCTGGGCATGCCGAAGCAGGTGACTTCGGTGAAACTGCCGCCGGTGACGCAGGTGTAATAGCCGTTGGAGTGCGTGGGGTACCATTGCGGGGGAAGGCCGATGCGCCATCCATTGTAGGAATCCAGCGGTTCGCCGAAATAGTGGTAGTACTCGCCTTCGGTGTAGATCATTTTCCCGAATCCATCGCCATTGTATATCTGGCGCATGGCGTAACAATCATCATGGAAACAGGTGGTTTCGAACATCATGTAATTCAGGCCGGACGTTTTGACTGTTTCATACAGCCGGTCCGCGTCTTCAAGCGATCCGAAAGCCGCTGGCACCGCGCTGGCAACATGTTTGCCATGTTTGAGGACATCGATGCAGTGGCGGGCGTGGCTGGGAGCATCCGTCGCGACAAACACCGCCTCTATTTTTGTGTCCTTTATCAGTTCTTCGAGGGAGGGGTAGGTTTTTTCGCAGTGGCATGCCTCGGCGAGCGCCTTGCACCTGTCGGGAATTAAATCACTAACGGCGACCACCTCCACATTGGGATGATTTTGCAAACCGAAGGCTGCGCCGAACTTGCACACGCCGTAGCCCACAATGCCCATCCGGATTTTCCGGTCCGAAACCGGAGTCCAAGCCTTGGTGGCGTCCGTATTGGTCTTGGTGTCTTCAAATCCCTGGATGGGTTTTTCGTCCGCAGCGGTGGCTTTTCCGGCCAAGGCGGCCAAGCCGGCGCCGAGGGCTGCGGTTTTAAAGAACGAACGGCGTGAAAATGTGTTTTTCATGTGTACCTCTCCGCATTAATGGTCCATTTGCCCAAAGCGAATTTTATCTCATGCCGCCTTAGACAAGAAGGGCCTTTTACTATCGTTTTTTAAGCCATTGAAGGTGTTTCATCACCATACACTTTTATTCCATATTTGTCCATGCCGTCAATGCGTTAAGGTTTCGGGGCGCTCCGGCCCTCTGTTTTATATTTTTCCAGCAGCGCTTTCAGATTGGCCACAATATCCGGGTGCTCGGCATAGACGTTTTTGCGTTCCGATATGTCCTGGCTTAGATCGAATAATTCGCCGGGCTGCTGATGAGGTTCATAGCCGCGTTCTTTTTTGAACCAGTCCGGTTCCTTGTTATCATCACCGAAGGGCGCATCGATGAGCACCCAGTTTCCTTTCCGGATCGCGAATTTACCGCTGCAACTGTGATGCACCGTGGCCTCTCGGATGGGCGTGTCCAATTTCTCGCCAAGCAGGACGGGCAGTACATTATAACTGTCCTCTGCGGCATCTTCGGGCAGTTTTGTTCCTGTTATCGCCGCAATAGTCGCCATGAAATCCGTCAGGCAGATGGTCTCACTGCTTGTGGTGGCGGGTTTGATATGTTGGGGCCATCGGGCCAGGAAGGGCACGCGGTGTCCGCCTTCCCAGGTGTCCCGTTTTACGCCGCGCAAATTCGCCATGCTGTAGTGGTGGTAGTTCTTCGCACGCTCGTACGCGAAATTCTCCGGGCCATTGTCGGCGGTGAAGATGACCAGGGTATTCTCAGGCAGGCCATTGCGTTCGAGCGCCTGGAGAACCTCCCCGATGGCCCAGTCCACCTCGACGACATAATCCCCCCATTCGCCCGCCTGGCTTTTCCCTTTGAATTCCTCCGTGGGCACAATCGGCGTGTGGGGCGCGGTGAGCGGGAAATACAGAAAGAAAGGTTGATCCGGCGATTGTTTTGCGGTGTTCTCGATCCACTCGGCGGCCTTGCGGGTAATGGCGGGCATAACCGCTTCCAGTTTCCAACCGGGCAGCATGGGGCCCGGACTGCCGAACATTGCGCCGGGTTTTTGTTCCGTGGGTGCGCCAAGGGTGTGATCATTCTCGATAAAGACATAGGGTGGGAAATTGGGGACATCGTCGCCAAAGTAATAGTCGAAACCGAGGGCGGTAGGGCCGCCGGTGATGGGCTGGCTCCAATCCAGGGCATCCGAGGGAACCGCTTTATTCCGTGCCTTGTCCACGTCTTTAATGAACGGCCAATTCCAGCCAAGGTGCCATTTGCCGATGCACGCGGTGTGATAGCCGTGTTTTTTCAGCATCGCGGGCGCCGTCAACCGGCCCTGCTCGATTAAGGGCGGATCCCAGGACCACAGCACGCTGCTTTTCAACCGAGAGCGCCAGCAATAGCGGCCGGTCAGGATGCCATAGCGTGTTGGAGAACAGACGGAGGCGGGCGCGTGGGCATCCGTACACCGCAAGCCTTCGCCCGCCAAGCGATCCAGATTGGGTGTGGGAATCTTCGAATCCGGATTCTGACAGCCCAAATCGCCATAGCCCATATCATCCGCAAGGATAAACACCACATTGGGCAGCCGGTGTTTCGCATCAGTGCTCCACGCTTCCCATGGCAGGGCCGCTGCCACTGTTCCCCAACCGGCCATCTTCAAGAAACTGCGTCTGTTCACATTCCGCATTGGATTTTCCTTCCTCTTTCTTTTCAGTTCTTATTATAAAAGATTTTTTGAAAAAGGCTGTAAGGAGAGAGTGCGGAAACGGGCGCCGAAGGATTTGTGTTATTGTTCGTTATCCTGATCTTCTTGTAAGCCGCGCCAAGCAATCAAAAATCCCTACTAAGGATACACCGCACCTCGATGGCTTGGTTTCTGGGAGGCTTTGGAAGTACGATCACATCATTGGTAAAGGATTCAATGGGCTGGTTATTGTAAAGAACCGCCTGGATACATTTACCGTTGGCGATTCGTGGATAGAGCAGGAGTTTATCCAGAGAACGCTGTGCCTGATCTCCTTTGGGTGTGATGCGGATGGAATAAGCGACGGAGTGCGCGTCATTATCAGGGGTGATGCGCAGCGTGAGATCGCCGAACTCGGTGGGCAGGCTTTCGACGCGCACGGGTGTGCTTCCTGAGGTCCAGCGGCGGAAGGCGGCAGGGGTGATCATGAGCGTGGCGCCGTCTTCCATAACAAATAGATGCCGGAAGAGATTGATCCATTGCGCATCGGCCCAGAAGTGGGGCTGATCGCCAGCGGCGATCACGTTGTTGTAGCCTTCGCCCCAACTCAGGGTGCCACCAGCGGTATCGGTGAAAGCGCAGAAGTAGTCCAGCGCCTTGTCGGGTTCGCCGCGCAGGATGTGGCTGATGCCGCGGTCCGCGCCGATATAGGGCCAGAATCCGCCCGCACCTTCGGAGTGCAGGCCGCCGCCCCAGGCGTTGCTCATTTGTTCGAGCTTGCGCCAAGTGGCGGAGAGCATGGGGTCGTGCGGGTCGAAGCATCGGCAGGGCCACAAGAGGCAATTGTGCGCCCAGAACCCATACATGCCGACGCCTTCGGGTTCCACGCCGAACCATAAATGCCCTTCGTAGAGACCGGTGCGCTTGAAGGTATCCGTGAAGGAACGGTGCAGGCAATCTTTCAGGTCTTGTCCCTCGCGGGTAAAGAGATCGGCGTCATTTTGCAGGCCGAGCGCTTGGGCGGCATCGGCGGCTTCGCTCAAGCCGAGAATCGCGAAACCGTTCATGTAATACATGTGCATTCCCTTGCCCACTTCCATTACTTCCATGCCGCCGGGCTCGATCAGGCCATAGCGCAGGTCGTTGGGATCCTTCACTTCCTTCATGTGCCGCTGGCGGGACTCGACGATCCACATCGCGCCGCGCTTGATGAAGGGGTACGCGGTTTTTTCGAGCCAGTCACGGTCTCCGCTTAGTTTGTAATGCTGCACGAGTGCCCAGATGTTTTGCCCCTGTGTGTCGTATTGACCGGGCCGCGTGTTCCATAATCCGTTCTCAAGCATGCCAAGCTGCAGCGGTTGTCCGTCAAATGAAATGGGGCCTTTCACGGTCACGTCCTTCGCATCCATGCAATACACTTGGAGCAGACGCTCTGCGCGGTCATGCAATCCCGCCATGTCATAGGCATACACCACATAGGCCTGATCGCGGTAGGCGTGATCGAAATAGAAAAAGGGGCTGCATGGATTGTAATAGACCTGTTGGCTGATGCGGGTGTCGAGAATCGCGCGGGTCGCGAGACGGGACAGAAAAATATCGTTGAGAATAGAATCAGGTGTGGAAAATTTCGCAGCCTTGGCGAAGAAGGCATTCCAATGTTCCTTGAGCGATTCTTCCGCGGCGGCGGGGTCCAGCGCTTTCAACGCCGCCAGTTTTTCCGTTCCGAACGGAGGCACGGCCTCGCCTGGAAGCACTTCCCGGAACGCATGAGCGATATAGCCCATGCTCACCGGTTCGCGGCGGTGGATCGGCGGCACTTTCAACCAGAACGTCTTTATCTCACCGGGTGCGATGGGGTCTGTATAACTCAGCTTGAGGCGCGCAAGCCCAATGTCACTCAAATCATATTGCTGATTTCGCCAATCCTGTTCAGGGGTAGCGCCGACATTGATATGCCAGATACACTGATCATTCATTTCGCCGCTGTACACCGATTCCGGTTGAACAATTTTGAGGTCTTGCGGGAATACATAGATGACACTGAGGCGGGTATGGCGGATGCGCGAATCCGGAGTAACACCGGAAGACACTTCAATGTATCCGTCGCCATTGGCGTCCGCGGCTCCGGTGAATTCCACATACAATGGACGGTTGGCTGCCTGTTCATACTGTATATAATCAAGCGTTTTCACTTCGCAGCTTTCGACGCGATATTCGTAGACCAAGTCGCCTATTGCTTTGGGTTGTTTTAAATAATACCCGCCGATATGCGGCGTGGTTACCAGGCAGACCACATATTTCTTTCCCGGCTCGGATTTGAAACGGTAAACGATGGGCAGGCCATCGAGACCCACACGATACCGTGCGACGGCAGGTTCGGTTTTG
>Ga0116156_10000287_pt1 | contig 56384 bp, 41 predicted proteins | sample AD_UKC045_MetaG_FD_89891 | JGI IMG/M metagenome (GOLD analysis project Ga0116156, IMG submission 89891) | Active sludge microbial communities of municipal wastewater-treating anaerobic digesters from USA - AD_UKC045_MetaG | ecosystem: Engineered > Bioreactor > Anaerobic > Digestate | place: USA...
CCCACATAGAACGTCCCTGAAACACAGCCCCGCCATTCAGAAACCCAACCCAACATCTCACAATTCCTCCGGTTCCATTACTGCCTAACAACTCGAACTGGAGCCAGTTGCTGTCCCCAACTCTGGACGGACCAGACAAATCACGCCCCGCAGAAATAATAGCATACTTCATGCCCCCACCCAACCTTTCGCCCTTCGTACCTTGAAAAAGCCGGTGCCTCAATTCCCTGCCTGTTGTGACCGGGTTTTCCTTTTCAATCCCTCAAAAATCCCAAACCCACTCCCTGCAAATTCTCTATTATCCGGCACATCGTTTGGTGATACAGACTCGTTCAACTATAGCGAATGTGTGCTTTTACCTTTGATCATCGAATCAGGTAGAATCAATTTTTGCCTTCAAGGGAGTAGCGTATGAACCAAGGTCCGAAACGAGTCTACCTGTGTGGTCCGATCATGGATTGTTCCGGTGAGGAGAGCAAGACGTGGCGGCAGCGCGCGAAAGAGCGGCTGGCGGGAAAGTTCGTGCTGCTGGATCCGATGCGGCGCAACTTCCGCGACCGGGAACTGGACAGCGCGAATGAAATCGTCGAATTCGACTTGCAGGATGTCCGGGACGCCGATATCCTGCTGGTGAATTACAGCAAGCCCTCCATCGGCACGTCGATGGAAGTGTTTTACGCCGCCCACGATCTCGGCAAATTCGTCATCGCATTTAATCCCGGCGCCTTCCAGGAGTTATCCCCCTGGATGGTGAAATACTGCACCAAAATTCTTCCCAACCTGGAAGAAGCGTTGTCGTATATAGAGCGGCATTTTTAACAGGGAGGACGAACATGACCAGAGCGGCAAAACCGAGTCCCTTTGAAACGCTGAGCCTGTTGAAAGCGGGCAATGATCGCTTTGTCAAAGGGCAGATGAAACATCCCCATCAGGATCTGGCGCGGGTGCAACTGTCGGGTTCCGCCAACCAGGCCGACCATGCCTACGCGACGATTTTATCCTGTTCCGACTCCCGTGTGCCGGTCGAGCTGATTTTTGATGCGGGCGTGATGGACCTGTTCATCGTGCGCGTGGCGGGGAATGTCTGCAATGTCGATGAGATCGGTTCCATCGAATACGGCCTCGCCCATGTGCATACCCCCATGTTCGTTATGCTGGGGCATACCCAATGCGGCGCGGTGACTGCCGTGGCCCATGCCCTGCAAGGGAAAGGCCATGCGCTCGAGCGGAATATTCCGCCGCTCGTGCAGAGTATCGAAGCCGCCGTGCACCAGGCCCAGGCGGAACACCCGAACGTGCATGGGAACGACATCATTCCCTATGCCATTGAAGTCAACATGTGGCGCGGTATCGAAAAACTGTTTATGGAAAGCCCCGCCACCCGCGATTTGGTGAAACGCGGCGCGGCCAAGGTGGTTGCCGCCCTATACGATGTCAGCACCGGAAAAATCACCTGGTTGCCGGAAACCAAGTGTACCGAACTTCTCATGAAAGTAGAGTCCAACCCTGATCGGGCCATGGATTAGCCGAGGCGCAAATAAAAAGGATCAAGGCATGAGTGCAGAAAAAAATATACTGGCAGGGCTGGTGATGGGCAGTAAATCAGACTGGGACGCCATGTCCGCCGCCCATGAACTCCTCAAGGAATTCGGCGTGCCCCACGAATGCCGCGTGTTGTCCGCGCATCGCACTCCTGGTCCCTTGGCGGATTGGGTGGAGTCCGCGGAGGCCCAAGGCGCCGAAGTGTTTATCGCGGGCGCAGGGCTCGCCGCCGCATTGCCCGGCGTCGTGGCCTCCATCACCACCAAGCCCGTGCTGGGGGTTCCCCTCGCGGGTGGCGCGCTCAATGGACAGGACGCCCTCTACGCTATCGTGCAGATGCCCCCCGGCATTCCTGTCGGCACGCTATCCATCGGCAAAGGCGGGGCTGTCAACGCCGCGCTGCTGGCCGTAGCTATCCTCGCCAATAAATACCCCGAATATGCCAAGAAACTAGCGGAATATCGCGCGGCTCAGGCAAAGAACGTGCTCGATATCGAACTGCCCGGGGCGTAGACTTCTTTTTAAGCCCAAATCAAATCGGTCATTCGCTGGGGTTCAGAATTACGCATTCCCATTGATGCATGCGCTTCGGAAGCGATACGGCATTACTTGAAACCTCTGCTTCGATCCGGCGGCCTTCCATGGTGCAAAGCACCGCGCGCGTAATCGGGCCCATACCGTCCGGCGGTGAAACGGAAAATCCGGAGCAGGCATCCGGGCTCGCATTCCATACCACGCCGCGCCAAAGTTCACCATCGGCGAAAAACTGCGGCACGAGCCATGCGCCACCCTTTACGGAACCCGTGGCAAAACCCCGGTTGAGCCATGTGATAACACGGTCCAGTTGCACTTGCCGCTGCGTGCAGAGATTGGTTCCCGCAGTGGCATCCCACGGCATCACGCAAATGCGCCCGCCCAGCATATTTTCAAATACCGCCGCGCCATGGCCCACGGCATTTTGCGTGGGACCCCGCAGCGTGCTGATCACGCGCACCCCGGGGCGCAGTTCCGCCTGGAGCAAGCGATTCTTATAGGGCTTGTCCGCATTGAGCGACATTTGCGCGCCGGGCCGCAGGCCGAACTCCGCATCGAAGCATTCCTCCATGCTGTAGAGCACTTCTTCCTGCGTGATGAAACGGGGCTGGTTAAGGCCGATGAATTCGCCCAGGCCCCGCTCGATGAGAACGGCGGCCGCGGGCCCGTCGAGCAGCATGCCATGCGCGAGCCACGCGCGCAATTCCTCTTCGGTAAAGGTCCAGGCCATCATTCCGGCCAGTGCATTCACGCGGGGCTGCGCGGCCTTGCTGTAGGCGAAACCAAAGGGCGCGAGCCATTGATCCCAGCCGCGCGTGTTGACTTCGAGCGCCCGCCAGTTCATTTCATCCACATGCACCCGGCGGCCCATGCCGGGATGCCAGGGCGTTCCCACGCCTACCGGCCGCATGGATTTCGTGAACTGCCCGCCCAGCCAAGCAAGCATCGGTTTTACCCGGGCGAGGAATTTGGGACGTTCCGGTTCATCGCTGGGAAGATTACCCATGAAATCATACAAGCTGATCGCCAGCCCATCCGAAGCGAACACTTGTGCGAGCGCCATCTGCGCCGTGGTCTGCCGAAACGATTTGTTCCAGGGCCCATAAGGAAAATTCTCGATCTCCGGGACACTTTCCACCGCTTGCGGCTGGACCATGCGGTTTTCCTGCATCATGCTGATGCCGTACACAAGAATTTCCGGACTTTCCTCGGAATAGCCCCAGAAATGCGGACGGTGCACGTTGGGGAAACGCTGTGCCATCGCGGGCCACCAACGATCCCATTGCCGGCCTTCCGCCGCATGCACTTCTGGATTGCTCGACATCAGACCGAGCCGGGAACCGGCCGTCTCGACGATTTCGCGCCATGACTCCAGCAATTCCGTATGCAGTTCATCCCACATGTTGAACCAGAGAAACCGCCAGGGATGCGGCGGACCGGGCTGCAACACATGATAAATAATTTCCTCGCGCGAGGCGGTTACCCCTGCACGGCGATTGAATTCCGCAACGTGCAAAGGACACCAGCACCCGCCCCAGTCCAGCGGTTCATGATTGTGATAGCGGATATCGTCGTCCACCCAGAGTACACGGAACCGCTCCGCGGCAAAGAGATGCATCGCTTCGGCGTAATAGGCGCGCCACTCGGGATCCAGCGGGCACACAACCGCTGTTGCACTTTTCCCGCGCCAATCCACCATGGTCTGCCACCGCTGGTCTGCTTTCAACTGGCGATAGCGGTCGCAGTGCAAGAGAGAATGCCACGGATTCAGGCTCACTTCGACGCCGCGCGCTTCCAGGGCGCGCTTCCAGGGGCGAATGGCCGCCATCCAGGATTTGATCCGCTCCAGTGTGTCGTGACCGTCATTTTGCTCTTCGGCAAAAGCGAAAAAGATCACCTCGTCGATCTTGCCCTTCCGGCAAACATCCAGAATCTGATCGCGGAGGGTCCGCGAATCCTCGTGCGGGCCGAATTGCATCCGCGCAACATACCGTACCGCCATGACTCAACTACTCCTTCTGCATTTCCTTCCAAATGATACTGCATCCGGAGCAACGAAGCCCAACGCAGCATTACCCCAACGGCCGGGAAAATGACCCAATTAGAATCTTAGCCGTGTTTTGAAATATTCGTGCAAACGTCGTGGAAATATCGCCGCAATGCTTCTTGTATTGCACCGGGCACGGGAGACGTGAAGTTTTCCGTCAGGGCTTCAACGCGTTCATGGGCGCGTTCGAGCAGGCTTTTGCCTGTGTGTTCGGCGGGTGTGTAATCGAACAGATCAGAAGAGAAAAATTCGCCGCCATGCATGAATTCGAGCGTGAGCGAATCGGTCAGGAACTCGCCGCCCGGCCCCGCATCGTAAAGGTTTCCCAAGCCAAGCCGTAACGCGTCCGTGGGGATTCCTTGCCGGAGATGTTGCGCAGCCTGCAACCACGCTTCCTGGATCACCATCATTTCCGCGGACATGCCGACGGCGTCGTAGCAGGAGCCGAACCCTGCAAGAAGATTAGCACCGGAAGCGGCGGCGGCCAGCATAAATAAAAATCCTTCCATGCCGTTTTGTTGATCATAGCGGTATGTCATCGTGCCGCCGCATTCCGCGCTTACGGGAAGATTCAACGAGCGCGCCAGTTGTACGGAGGCTATTTTCCAGAGTACTTTGTCGAGGGTGTAGTAAAGATCCTGACCGCTTCTGAGATCGGTTACGGAAGGGCCGAACGTGTATAAAAATGGATGGCCGGGCTTGAGGAGTTGCGTGAGTGCGGCAAGCGCGAGGTTCTCCGCGTGACCGAGCACAAGGGTGGAAGCGCGTGTATACGGGCTGGTGCTTCCCGCCATGGGGCAGATCGTCGGCACGACCGGTGCGTCGTATTCAATCGCAAGACGCAGCAGATCGGTGTTCACGGAAGAAAGCACTAACGGAGAAATCATAGCGACCATAACGCTGAACAGGCGCATCGCGGAAGGATCTTTCCCATCGGCCACAATGCGCATGAGATCAAGCCATTGACGGTTGCTCTCCGGCGAAGCAGAAGGGAAATAATAATGCTTGGTGGCGTATAGGAGGTGCATTTCAAGAGCGCGCAGGCTGGAGGCCGGACCTTCCACATCGGTCACGGGGAAATCCATGCGCGAGATAGCGGCCACAGGGTCCATCTGCTGCGCGATAATGGTGTGGCGGCGCAAATCCTCTAGACAGGGCCTGCGGGGTTGCTGGGTGGCGTAGTCGATGATCCAGGGGTCAGTGACGATGGCCAGGCTCCAAGGCCGCACGCCGCCAACCTCCCAGGTGTCGCCAAGAAGACCGCCGATGGTGTACGAGGCAGGGGCTCGCGCAATGAGTTCACGCAGAAGCGTTTTGGGCCATTGCACAATGCCGCTGGTTTCATTTATCTTGGCTCCGGCTTTCGCGCAGCATCGAAGAAGATCGCCATCCTGGATTTTTACACCGGTTTCCTCAAGCAGGCTCTCAGCAGCGGCCTGTACGCGCGCAATCTGATCGTCTGAAAGCACCCGTGAGAAATCCATGGCATATTCCTATTTTGCGGTATAGCCGCCGTCCACCGGAATGTTCACGCCGGTTATATAGAGCGAGGCGTCGCTGGCCAGAAAGACAATGGCGCCCATCAGATCGGAATCGTTGGCGAGGCGGCCGAGAAAAGTGCGATCACTGTATTGCTTGACGAAGGCTGCAGGATGTTGCTTGGTGCGGTAGCCGCCGGGGGAAACACTGTTGCAGCGGACATTCCGCGCACCGTAGTAGCTCGCGAGAAACCGCGTGAAATTGATCATGCCGCCTTTGTGGAAGAAATAATCGGGGTACCAGCCGCTCATGTTTGTCCCGCGATAGATGGTGGGGTCGGGCGCAATCATGCCTTGAATGGAGGCGATGTTGATGATGGAACCGTGCTGACGCTCCGCCATGGCGTCACCGAAGGCACGGGTGATCAGGAACAGGCCGGTGGCGTTGATGTGCATGCTTTCCTCGAAGGCGGCGGCCTCGTCCGCGTATCCGCGTTTCATGGGCCGGGCCACGGAATTGTTGACCAGGATGTCCAAGCGCCCATTGTTCCGGAGAATGTCGTCGCGGAGCGCGAGAATGGATTGCTCATCCCCCTGATCGTATTGAAGAGCGGTGACGTCGAGGTCCCGTGCCCGGTATTCACCCGCAATGATTTTCAGCGCCTTGAGATCGCGCGAGGCGATATAGGTGTCCGCACCGGCCTCCGTCAGCGCGCGTACAATCTGGCGTCCATACAAACCCGCGCCGCCCGTCACCAATGCCACCTTGCCCTTCAGCGAGAAAGTCTCCAACACGTTCATGACGCATATCTCCTAATTGAAAACTATGTTTTTTCTTTTCGCTAGAAAAGAAAAAACGGGCATTTAACTGCATTAAATTAAAAGTTCTTGAAAGGGGTTTGGGGAAAACTTCTTTCAAGAAGTTTTCCCCAACCACGCTCTAAAAATCAAAGCAACCGCCGGAATCCCGTATGGGCCGGAGGCCCTTCGAGGCGTTCCAGGACGGCATTATCTGCCACAGCGTTTGCGAGTTCGCCAAAGACGGCGTCCACCGCGTCGTTGTACTGTTCCACAATTTCCGGCGTGTGGGCCAGTGTCGGGTACACGGCCGTGCTTGCGAGAAAGCTGTGATGAAGCATGCGCTGGGTGAACAGTGTTTTCAATTCATTGGCTTGGGGATGATCGAAGGCAAAATGCGCCAGGCAGGGGTAACCGTCGGGAACATTCACGGGCAGACCGTGTTTCGCCGCCTGATCCCGCCACAGGGATTGAAGCTTCGCACCGATGTGCGCCACGTGTTCCCAGACGCGCGTTTCCTTCATTACGCGCAAGGTGGCCAATGCGGCGGCAGGCCCCACGGCCTCGGTCCAATAAGTGCTGCTGATGAACGAGCCTTCCGCGCCGTGCATGGCTTTCGACGTACCGATGATTGCGCCGATGGGGTGTCCGTTGCCAAGAGCTTTGGCGAAAACGGCGATGTCGGGGTTCACGCCCAAGTGCAAGTGCGCACCGCCGTAGGTCAAACGCCAGCCGATGGTGATCTCGTCGAAAATGAGCAAGGCGCCCGCCGTGTGAGCACTGTCCCGTACAAATTCGAGGAAACCGGGTTCGGGATCATGATTGCGGCAGGGTTCCATGATAACAGCGGCGAGCTGTTGGCCGTGTGTATCGAGAATGGCCTGGAGTGCGGCGCGGTCATTGTAGGGGAACGTCAAGGCGGTGCCCCGCAGTTCACGCGGCACGCCGAGCGGGTCCAGGCCGGGCAGGAGATGGCCGCGGAGGGCATCGTCTTCGCCAAGATTGGCGGCGAGGTACCAATCCTGCCAGCCATGATAGCCGCATATGGCGACCAGGGAGCGATCCGTGGTGGCGCGGGCAATGCGCACGGCCACGGCGCAGGTTTCACCGCCGCACCGTGTAAAACGGGCCTGCTCCGCCCAGGGATGAATCGCGCAGAGGATGTCCGCGAGTTCAACTTCCTCCGGCGCATTCAACGTGCACATGGAACCACGCTGGATGCGCTCGATGACCGCGCGGGACACTTCCGGGTGCGCATAGCCCAGAAGACACGAGCCCACGCCGTTATGGGTCATGTCATGGTAGCGCCGACCATCGAGATCCCACACTTCGCAACCCTGTGCCCGGCCGTAATAGGCGGGCCACAATTCTGGGGCGAAAAGCTCCGGACGCTTGCTAAGCAGTTGCGTTCCGCCGGGAATTCGTTTCCGAGCCCGATGATAAAGGTGTTGGCCTGTTTGTGTCATGCCTCGCTCCACGTATACGCTAATTTGACTGCATGGTACTGCAAGGCATCTAATGAGAACAATTCATTAGACACGAAAGGAATGGACATGCACGAAAGCGTCGTATTGAGGAAGCTGCGGAATAATGAACCTGTGTGGTGCGCGAAAACGAATCTGACCGACCCGAACGCCATCGAGATCATGGGCTATGCAGGCGTGGATTGCGTGTGGCTGTGCATGGAGCACGGCCCTATCGATCTTCAGACGGTCCACCACCAGGTGCGCACGGCGAAAATGCTGGGCATGGACGCCATGGTCCGCGTACCGAAAGGATCGTATCCAGATTTTATCCGTCCGTTTGAGATGGACGCGACAGGAATCATGGTGCCGCATGTGATGTCGGGACAAGAGGCGGCGGATGTGGTGCGCATGACGCGATTCCAGCCCGTGGGGCGCCGAGCGTGGGACAGTGGCAATTCCGACGGGCCGTTCTGCATGCGCCCGCCCAAGGAATACATCCAATTCGCGGGTGAGCAGCGTTTTGTGATGGTGCAAATCGAAGACAAAGAATCCGTGGAATGCATGGAAGACATCGTGGCCACGGAAGGGATCGATATTGTGTTTCTCGGTCCGGGCGATCTGTCGCACAGTTACGGTGTGCCCGGCGAGTTTGGGCATCCGCTCGTGCAACAGGCCATCGACAAGCTGGCGGCGCTGTGCAAGAAATACAACCGGTTCTGGGGCATCCCATGCAGCCCGGCCACTGCGCCAAAAATCATAGAAAAGGGCGCGCGCTTCCTCGCGGCCGGCGCGGACGTCATCGCCATTGCGGATTATTTCAACGAAATGCGCAAGGGCTTCCAGGCGGTAGGACTAAAGGTGGACGCGCGGCTGTAAGTTGGATTCCCAACGACTTCAAAGAAATGTAAAAACCACACAAGTTTATGCGGAAAGCGGGACAAATTTCTTCGCAGACACGTTACACAAGAAAGGAAATATCCGTGAGCAAGGTATACGTTTTGACGGGCATGCTGATTGTGATGATGGGAGGGCAGGCATTTTCAGCAGAGAGCGATACGGGAACCGGAATGCAGACAAAGGTGGATTTCTCGTATGCCTTCAGCACGCCGCACCGAATGACGGTGGCGCGGCCGGACAGCAGTGACAAAACGCTGTTGGATGTGGAGCCGGGAGTGCTGCGGATGGCTTGGTCGTATGAAAACCTGTTGAGTCTGCCTTTTGGCGCATTTCAAACGCCACAGGCCAATTGGAGCGTGAAACTGCAGCCGCAGATTAATGGGCAGGCATTTGGCAAGAGTGAGTGGACGCGCGCCGGGGGGTTCCTTCCAATATTGAGCAATACCTATGAGGAAACGAAGGGGAAAATGATATTGGAGGTGACGGGAGGGGCCACAGCGGCGGTGGTGAAGGTGACAATGCAAAACCTTGGCACGGAGAACGCGCGCTTCAGCTTGGTATGCGAATCGCAACGGGGATTTTTCGGGTATAACCCGGCGTTTGTGGACCCGGTGCGGCCTAGTGACTGCCTGTTGGCGGGTTGGGGCGCACGCGCGGACCGCATTATCGTGTTGGCGCCTGGCGCGGACGGCTATTCAATCAAAGGCGCGGTGATTCTATGTCCCGAATGGGATGTTGCACCGGGCCAGACACGCACGGGCTGGCTGATACGTCCGTATGAAGCGTATGCCGCGTCCCTGGATGCCTTGCGCGCCCGGGATTGGGAAAAGGAGCTTGTAGAAGCGAAAGCGGAATGGAAAACACTGCTGGGACGCGCGGCGCGGGTGCATGTTCCGGATTCGGAGGTGGTGCGGGCGTTTTATGCATGTCTGGGCGACCTGTATATCATGCGGGAGCCCGTTCCAGGAGGCAAACTTGCCGTATCGCCCGGCACGGATGGATATCGTGCGCCTGGTGCGGCTGAAGGCGGCATTGTTTCCATTGTGTTGGATGAATTGGGATTGTATGACAAATCGGCGGATAGCTACAGTGCCTTTTTCGATTCACAGGGGGAAGACGGTGATTGGGCAGACCCGCAGGGTTGGGGGCATTTGATGTGGCTTGTGCCGGGGTTCAAATCATGGGTGGCGATAGAACATTATAAATTCACGAAGGATCGCGAATATCTGGAAGACGTGTATCCGCACATGCTGGCGAGCACACGGTTTAACGAACGGATGCGCGCCCGTACACGCGTGCTCCAGGACGGGCAACGGCCTCTTGCGTATGGATTGATGCCGCCCGGCATGGGGGATTGCGGCCTTATGAATGATGGCAGTCTTTATGGGGTCTTTCTACCCCACAACATCTGGTCGGTGTATGCGGATGGCGTTACGCTGGAATCAGCGAAAATTTTAGGGAAAACAGCGGATATTCCGGAGCTGACCAAGATTCATGAGATCGCTTTGAACGATCTGCGCCAAGTGTTGGACAAGGGCGCGGTTCAGGAGCAGGATTACCGGTGGATTCCGGGGGTGGCCGGGAAAACGTGCGGCAGCCGGTGGGGCGCCCTCAATGCCCTTGCTCCCTGCAACATTCTTCCGCCGGATCATGAGCTGATTACCGGCACCCTGCGGTACCTGGAGTCGAAGATGAGCCCCGGTGGGCTGCCACTGAATACGGGCTGGATGCCGGAGGGGTTATGGGTGGCAATCGCATTGGATAATCTTGCGGAAGCACACTTGGTTCGGAATGAAGGAGATCCAGCCGCTGCACTGTTTTACGCAACCCTGAATCATGGCACGCCCTTGTTTACCTGGTGCGAAGAGCGTGCGCCACAGCCGGGCGCGAAAGAAACCACCGGTGACCGTCAGCATTTATGGACGCCCGTGGCGGTGGTCCGCGCATTGCGCGACATGCTTATCATGGAAGACGGGGAAACGCTCCATCTGGCGCGCGGTGCGGACCGGTCCTGGCTGGCCTCGGGCGGAACGCTTGGGATTGAAAAGGGCATCTCCTATTTTGGCCCGGTGTCGTATCAAATGGCCTATGATGCCGCAACCCATGAAGTCAAAGGGAAAGTAGTGTTCCAAGGAGACGGACCAAAGGCCGCCATCTTGCATGTCCGCCTTCCGGAAGGACAGAAAGTGACCAGTGTTGGCCCGGGATGCACGGCGCACCCATTGCCGGACGGTTCCGGGATTCTGTGGGAGAACCCGAAGGGGGAACTGGCAATTAACGTAAATGTGTCGTAAATTTTTGCCAAATCGTGAATATTTCACTTGCAGAATGGGTGGTTTCTTATTACAATTCTCCCCGAAGCTTCCGGGATGCTTCTTTTTCCCGGCCGGAAGCGGTGGCTATGCAGGAATGAAAAATCGCATGTGAGCGTTTGTGCCAGTGCGATGGGTTCGGGGTAAGCAGTAAATAGGTTCGTTACTAATGAACCGGGGAGAGAGAGACATGGGTCGAAGCCTTTTACTTTGTGCCAACAGCGTTCTATTTTTTTCGCTTATCACGGTGCTGGCGTTTCCGGCATTTGGCGATTCCATGGAAGCAGGCATAGAAACCGCCTATGTGAAAATTATTGTGAATTCTTTTGACGGCGAGCCGGCGCCCGATCCAAACACCCATGATGGAGATGATAACGGCATCGTGGACCGTGCGCAGTTCCGCCTCTTGGATACGGTGTTGCGCGATGTAACCGCGCCGCATCATGATGAAGTACATGCCATTTATCTCGCGAATCTTGCACAAATGGTGGACGACAACACGCTGGGCTCCATCAAATGCAAGTTCATGGAGATTCTGTACCATTTTACCTGTACCGATTTTAACCGTCATGCAGCAGGCACATTAACCTTGGCGGAGCCGGTGGCGGTGGAACGGCTGGTGTATGAATTTGCCAATGGTTCGGGGATTCAGCTTGATCTGGATGATTACAATCTAACGCTTGCCCCGTATTTTAACGGCGCCGGGGACCTGGACGGCGATGGAGTCACGAATGCGGACGAGTTCGCATCGGTGTGCGGGAACTTTGATGCCTATATATCAGCGGCGATGGATCCAGCACAGACGCCGGACACGGTTCCATGTTGCGGCGTATGCGTGCTGGCCCTCACGGTGCAACCGCAAGGCGGACAACTATACGCGCATGATTCTCATAGCTTTTCCGTAGCGGTCGATGATTCCGAAGGCGACGTGCATTATCAATGGTACAAGAACGGCGGGGCAGCAGGGCCGGATGCCCCTGAATTCATGCTCCCGGACCTGGCGGTGAGCGATTCGGGGACATATTGGTGCGTGGTGTCGGACGCCTCGGAGACCGTCACGTCGGACACGGCGGAGTTGGTGGTGGCAGATCATATGGAAATCACACAACAACCGGAAGGGGGCGCCTATCTGGTGGGCGACACGCATACATTTTCCGTGACAGTGGATGGAGGCCTTGGGACGGTGCAGTATCAGTGGTTCAAGGACGAAGCCCAGCTTGGGCCGGATGCGCCGGAGTTTGTACTGGATTCTCTATCAGAAATAGATGCCGGTTCATACTGGTGTGTGGTATCCGACGCGCGGGAACAGATCAGTTCCGGGCATGTGCAATTACAGGTGACCACCCCAATCGAGGGAGAAGGTGCTGAAGAAGGCGCGCCTTCAGAAGGATTCCTGGAAGAAGGTCAAGCCGAAGGCCTGATGGAAGGAGAAGGCTTGACGGAAGGTATCGTTGAGGGTTTGCTGGAAGGAGAAGAAGAAGGCATGCCCGCCGAAGGCGCACCGGAGGAGGGTCAAGGCGAAGGGAATGAGGAAGGGGCGGTTGAAGAAGGTCTGCCTGAAGGCATGATGGAAGGAGAAGGAGTGGAAGAAGGTGAAGTGGAAGGTCTAATCGAGGGATCTTCGGAGGGCGAAGCAGAGGGGCAGATCGAAGGAGCGCCGGAAGGCTCCATGGAAGGTCAGGCCGAAGGCGGAGAAGAAGGGAGTGAAGAGGGAGTGGTAGAAGGTCAAATGGAGGGTGAGGGCAGTGTAGAAGGTCAAATAGAAGGCCCCGAAGAAGGCGCTATGGAGGGTCAGGTAGAAGGTCAAGCCGAAGGCCTGAACGAAGGAGAAGGAGGGGTGGAAGGAGAAGTGGAGGGAGAAGGCATTTTGATTACATCACCCGGGAATGGGGAAGATCTCTCGTTTGGGATGGTAGTAGTGAAAAGGAGCGGAACCGAGACGGTTTGGGTGGAAAATCAGGGCGCCGGAACACTAGTGGTGGAAGCGCACCTGGAAAAGGGAGGCCAGATTGCCTTGGAAGGTGAAGCGCAGTTTTCGCTTGCCGCCGGACAATCTACTGAACTGATCGTGCGTTTCACCCCCAGCCGTGGCGGCCAATATACCGACCGTCTGTTGATAAGCGCCGGGAACCAGCAAATCGTCATCAACGTCTATGGTCAGGGAATCTATGTGCCGTTGATGTCTTGTCATGGGGAATTCAAGAATCCTGCAAGCACTCTCTGGTCCGATCTGTGGATAATGCTATTTTTGGGGATAGCACTTGTGATATGGTCACAGATCGCAGTGCTCAGGAGAATGCAAAAATAACACCTGGAGGGTTGTGCAATGAAACCGTATTCCCGGCGTGAGTTTTTGTCGAAAAGTCTGAGTGCCGCGGCCGCGGTGGGAGCGGCGGGCGCCCTGCAAGGGTGCCCGGAAGCGCCGGCGACGCCGGTGAATCCCACAGATGTGGCGGCGCGGGTGTGCACGATACGGGGGCGGGACCTCGCGGAGATGACGCGGCAGGTGTTGGCGCAGTGGGGCGGTGCGGAAACCATTATTAATCCTGGCGAAACAGTGTTTATCAAGCTCAACTTGATGTCGGCGGGATTAATGAGCGGCAATATCATGACCCGGGGCGAATGCACCAAACTGGAAATCGTCATCGCGGCGGCGGAGGAATGCCTGAAAGCGGGTGCGGGCAAAGTGGTGATTGGCGATGCGGCGCAGGTGGACCGGTTTTCGTGGGATACCATCACTACATTAGACGGGACGGTTAGCTTCACGGAGGAAGCACAACGCTTGAATACCCTGTATGGGGACAAAGTGCAGTTGGCATGTCTTGGGTCGGATTCCCCTGCTTGGATTGAGATTCCGTCGCCGTACACCAACTTGGGCACAATCCGGATCTCCAGCCTGGTAATGGACGCGGATAAAATCATCTCCATACCAGTAATGAAAACGCATATGTTTACCAAGGTGACGTTTTCCATTAAAAATATGCTGGGCGTCACGCCCGCGCTGGGCATCGGCATCGGTCCTCTCAAATCTCGCATGGACATGCACGCCGCGGCCGGCGGCATCGAGCAAAGCTTCCTGGATGTGGTCACTGCCCTGAAACCCAATTTTGCCATCATAGACGGCTCGCTCTGTTGCGAGGGCAATGGCCCCGGGGCGCTGGGCGGTTTTTTCAGCAACCGCGTGGACATGCGCGAACGCCTGGGCGATTTTGTATTGATGGCGAGCGATGATTTGGTGGCGGCCGATGCCACGGCATCACGCATGATCGGGCAGGATCCCGCCAAGGTCAAGCATCTTCGCCTGGCGTATGAACAGGGGCTGGGCCAGATGCAAGAAGACTTGATTGAGGTGGAGGGTGAAAGCCTGGACAGTCTGCTGGTGGAGTGGAAAGAGGCATGCCTCGCGAAAAGCCTCCCGCCCGGCGTGGAAAATATTCCGCCGTATAATTGCCTGAAGTTCTCCAGGTAAAGGTGCCTGCCGAAGACAAAATGATCCTTGCAGAAGGAAAACTGTTCCACGAACTTAATGTTCGCTATACTTTTGTTGTGAATGAGGTGCTGGGGGGGAAGATTTTTCCAATAACTGATCGAGGGTAACAAATTCAAAACCACGGGCTTGGAGAGCATCAATCACACCCTCCAGGATGACCACAATCCTTTCGGCGCGCGCTCCCCCATCGTGGAGAAGGATGATACTGCCGTTACGGGTCTTGCGTGCAATACGCCGGATGACACGTTCGGGCGGCAAGGGGAGACGATCAAAAGACCGGAAACTCCACCCCGCCAACAAAAGTTCCGCACGCTTGAGCGCCCGGGGGAGATGTGGGTTCGTCAATCCCATGGGAGGGTGATAATACCGGGGAGATCGCCCGGTAACGGTGCGAATGATCTGTTGCGCCCGTTCGATTTCCTCGTACAGACGCCGCCCGTAAAAGAAATTGGTCCACCATGCGTGCCTATAGGAATGGTTGCCAAGTACATGACCTTCTTCCACGATCTTCCTTGCCAATTCGCCGTGTGCTTCAATGCGGGAACCGATGCAGAAGAATGTGGCTTTGATACGGCGCCGGGCCAGCACCTCCAGAATCTGAGGCGTAACATCAGGATCAGGACCATCGTCAAACGTGAATGCAGCGTGGCATCTGCCATTCCCGCCGCGGCACGCAGCGCGGCAAAAGTACTGCATTTGAATGAAGGTCAGGCCAAGACCGAAAGCGACTGCATACACAATGGCCAAGATAACGCAGACGAGATAAAAAACAGGCAGCGAGACAATCGGAAATAGACCCGCCGCCAGCAGAATCATAAAGATCGTTACTGCCAGGAAACGGCTCATGATATCGCCATAGCGATTGTGCGCGGCACGCCGAACCGCCGACACGCGGCGGGTCAGCCAACGGAAATCCATGCCGTTCCAATCCGTTTTCATCCGCCTTCCCTGTGCAGCGCCCGGGCAAGCACGTACGCGGCCAATGTGGCCGTCATGCCGGCCCCGATACTAAGAACAATCGCGCCAGTCACGTATTCCTGGGTGTAGTCCCACACCGTTGCCAAATTCATTGCCTTGGGGGCAAGTGAATAATCTATCCGGCCGGTAAGCAACAATCGTCCCGTGAGCAGGCTGGCATATAGAATGAACGGAATACAGACGGGAATAGAAATGTTGCTGGCCACCAGCGCAACGGTTTTCCGCAGGCCAAGCAGATGTGCCGACATCACGGCCGCTGCTGTTTGAAATCCCCAAATCGGTAAAATACCCATCATAATGCCCAGCCCCACGCTCAGGGCGAAGTGTCCCGGCGCCGCCGAGCCTTCCCGCACCATCGCCCGGATGAATTGAATCCCTCGTATCGGCGCCGGGGCGTCTTCGGCCATCACGCGATGCATGGTGGCACGCAGGGCGGGAGGCGCCAGTATCCGTTGCATTACCAATTTCGCGTTCATGTGCGCCACCAGAGCGGCATCGCGGAGCCGGAAGCGCGAAACAGGTTTCGTGCTGTAACACGCCTGTACGGGAATCTTCAGGATGGGCGTGCCGCTCCATGCCAGTTTCACAAGCGTTTCTATCTCAAAATCATGGCCGTGTGCACGGAGGACCAGCGCGAACAGATGCTTCAACGGATAGGCGCGGAAACCACTCTGCGCATCGCCCGCCCACTCGCTCGTTTCTATCCAGGTCCACAGGTTGTAATGCGCCTGGAGCAAGCGGCGCCCGAACGGAGCACGATGGGGATCACGGCAGCCGAGAATCAGAGCGTCCGGCGCCGTGTGAACAGCGGCAAGAAAGGCAGGCAGATCCCCAGCGAAATACTGCCCATCTGCATCCATTGTAATAGCATGTGTAAATCCCAATTCCACGGCGCGCCGAAACCCGGTCATCAACGCCGCGCCTTTGCCCCGCCTTTGATCATGCGATAGAACCTGGACGCCCCGTGGCAGAAAGGGAGCCCATTCCGGCCGCGTGCCGGGGGTCCATCCATCCTCCACCACGATGATATCCTGAATGTGTGCGAGCGCACTTTCAATAATGCCCACAAGCATCGGCGCATTGTCGCATGTGGGTATCACGAGACAGATGCGCGGTGAACATATATCGCATCGTTGGGCGTTCGCTTGACATTGTATCCCGTTCATTACAGATGACTCTTTTTGTAAAAAGGCTAAACCCTCTACGGACACTCAACTTTTCGAGCGGGATGACGGGACCTTTTCAGCGCATTGGTGACACCACATGGGGGCGCTGGGGAAAAGAAGTCACGGCCTTTACAGGCCGTAGTACAATGTAATCATATAGTCAGGGCTCCACTCCCTCCCGGAAATCAACAAAATTGTATCACGGCTTCGAATTATGCCGCAATGATCGGCATGTGCCGTCCAGCTCTCTTTCCCCCTTTTTTTCGCCAACTTCTTTTCAAACTGCGCCGTCTTTGATATGCTCACGGATGGAACAGGGTTTAAGGACGCGCGCCATGTCCGTGGTTGATGTACTTCAGTTCATACATTATCTGAAAGTCGAACGGGGATTTTCCCAACATACTCTCCGCGCCTATATGAACGATCTGGATCAATTCTGCGATTTCCTGGTGAACGGCGTGAAGGCGTTGCGGCGTGAAGAAAGCGATCCACGGCCCCGGGCGTCGCTGGACGTCATGCAAAAGGCCGGGAAGAACGAAATCCGGGCATTTCTTGCGCATGTGCAGACCGCCGGCGGCACGCCAAGGACCTCCGCGCGAAAACTCGCTGCCATCCGCGCCGCCTTTAAATACTTCGTGCGCACGGGCCGCCTCGAAACCAATCCCGCGCTCAGTGTGAAATCACCGAAGATCGGACGCAACCTTCCGGATGTGCTGTCGATCCCGGAAGTGACCGCGTTAGTGGAAGCGCCGGATACCAGCACGCCGCTCGGCTTGCGCGACCGGGCACTGTTGGAGACGCTGTATTCCAGCGGGATTCGCGCCAGTGAACTAACTGCGCTGAAAATTCCCGACATCGATTTCGGCCAGGGGATCATGCGCGTGTTCGGCAAGCGCAAGAAAGAACGCATCGCACAACTGGGCTCGCATGCCATCAAGGCGCTGAAGGAATACGTTAATGTTCGCCCGCAACTTGGGCGCCCGCAGCATACCATCACATTCGTAAATGCGCGCGGCGGGCCGCTCACCTCGCGCAGTGTGCAGCGCGTGGTCGAGCGCTATGTCCGCCAAGTATTGCCGGGACGCCATGAAGTCTCCCCGCACACCCTCCGCCATACCTTCGCCACCCACATGCTCGACGCCGGCGCCGACCTCCGCGTCGTCCAGGAACTCCTCGGCCACGAAAGCCTCTCCAGCACGCAAATCTACACCCACGTCAGCATCGACCGCCTCAAACAGGTCTACCACGACGCCCACCCGCATGCGTGAAACTCGGCAATAAACGCGTACCTTTCAAAGAAAGAGATCCTTAAATGTATAATTTAAGGATAGTATACTATGCTTATTTATATAAAATAAGATAATTTTTGGCAAAGTACCGTCTATTATCCCATAATTATCCTGTGTGTGGCGGCGCGTTTATGCCGTGCCACATGAAGGCGGTACGCCATTTCCAGATTGAGCCAAAATTCGGGTGAAATGCCAAGTGTATCCGATAAATCCAGTGCGGTCTCTGGTGTAATGGACTTTTTCCCTTTAATGATTTCGTTAATGGCCTGTACAGGCCGTTTCACCCGAAGCGCAAGTTCTTTTTGGGTCCAGCCGCGTGCCTGTAATTCCTTTTCCAGAATTCGCCCTGGGGCGGGCACTCGCGAAGGAACTAGATGCCGTTCCATATGGTCTCTCCTAATCACCTAATGATAATCCACCAAATCCAAGATGAGGACAAGGCTTCCATGCGTATCTTTCTCTATTGAAACACACAACCTATTGAGATAGTGCTTCATATGATTTCTTCAATGCGGGCGATGAGATCGGTGAAGTGGAGAATTTGGTTGGCGTGGAATTTGACGGGGTTGAGCTTGCGGTATTTGGTGTCGAGTTCGGGGGCAGACAGGATGGCTTCGGTGTTGGGAGCAATCGTGGAGCCGTTCAAGCGTAGCATGTTGCGGCGGCGCAGCCAGTGCAGACATTGAAGCACTTCCGCTTCCGTCTGCGTCACTGCATTCGGATCTACGAAATGGTTTTGGACGGAGCCGATGACGGATTTCACGTTTTGTGTCAACGCGGAACGCTCCAGCGGCACATCGCCTTTTTGCAGGCAATGCAGATACACCATGGCACACACAACGTGCGGCACATGGATCTCCACCAGGTCGGAAATGCGCACGGCGAGTTGTTGATCAAATTCGCGCAGGGCGGTGCGGTCCGCATGATCATCAATATACATCGGCGGACCAAAGGCCACCGCGCAGTGTTTCGTCACCGGATGCGTGGTCCGCGCCACCGGCACAGCGGGCACGGGCCGCTTCATTCGCCGCTGTGCGTGTACGGCGAAAAACGAAGCGCCACCCGGTTCTTCAATGCCATCGCGGTATTCCATGGTCAATCCGCTGCGGCTCCGCGTGCGCCCGGGAAACATCAGAAACGATCCCGGTCCTTCCAGTATTTTTAAAAACGGTTTCAATTGCGACCATTGCACGCTCTCCCGCGAAATCCTCACCGCACCGCACATCTCGGACAAATCATCCAAATTGAATGGCGATATATTCCAGGGAAACCCCTTGAAAAAATCATCGCGCATCATGAAGCCCGTCACCACATTTTTATTGCTAGAATAGTAGATGGCTGGCCATATAAAGTTCGGGTCGTCGAGCCCCACATGATTCCCCGCAAATACCACCGGATGCTCCTGGGGACACTGCGCCGGATTGGCCACCCGCAGCCGGTTCCACCGCAATACCTGCCGCGCCACCACGGTCATGCCTTCGAGGTGTTCCGTAAACATGGGCCGCTGCCCCCGCCCTGTTCGATACACCAAATAGCGGAGTAATATGCCGCCAAAAACGCTCCATGCCCAAACGGTATTCATAGGGTTTCTATTCTAGGCGTTGCATCACGTTTTGTGCAAACCGCCCCAGGAGAACAGAACCACATTTCCCCAGGTATTCCATTCCCCCTGATGCACCTCCTGTTCGGGCAGGTTCTAAATTGAGGCAACGAATCGTATTCCAGGCAGATTTCTAGTTGAGACAACGGTGTTTCTTCCTGCACGTTTCCCGCGAGAATAATTCGTGTGATATTACGAAAATTGATATATTCCATAAATCGACCAAGCAATGTCTATGGATGGTGGAATGATTCTTTAAATGCACTTATCCTGCACTACTGGTTGTACATATTGAAGCCCGAAAGCTTTCCCCTACTCCAGAATGGGGTTTGGAAACCATTGTATTTCAATAGGTTGTGTCTTTCAGAGTCTATCCACAATATTTTGTTGCATAAAAAGGAGATATTTGTTAACATTATTGCGCTAAAAGGAGACGAATCGCGGGAGCTGCGAGAAGTGAGCAAGCGCAAGAAGATACCGAACAACCGAAAATCTGAAATGCTGGGGCTTTTGGTCTTGGCGCTCACAATTCTTCTATTTTTAGCGTTAGTGACCGATGATTACCACGCGCAAGGGCAGACACGCCGGTATTTAGATGGCATGACAGACACGCCCAACCTCCTGGGGATGCCTGGGGCGCTGCTGGCGGCAATATTGGCCATTCTGGTGGGCGATGCCGCCCATGTTCTTTACGCTGTTACATTTATCTGGGGCTTGATGTTGTTTACACATCGTCCGTTGGACCGGCTCGCGACACGTTTTTCGGGCATGTTCCTTACTGCATGTTCTTTGGCGGGATTATTGCAGATCGATCTTCAAACGGGTTTATCCAATGCGCAGCCCGGCGGGGCCTTCGGCGCCTTTGTGGCGGACCGCCTGTTCGTACCGTATCTGGGCCTGGTAGGGGCCAATGTCGTGGGCTTCACCTTTCTGCTAATCGGAATATTGTTATCCACGGATTTTCTGTTCATTCATGTGGTGGTGGCGGCGAAGCAATTCACCATCTATCTGCTCCATGGAAATCTTGCATTGTTGAATGGCTTCCTCTCCCTGTTCCGTAAACCCAAACGGGTGGACGAACTCTCTGCGGCCGAAACACTGACCAAACGGCCGCCAGTATTGCGGTTGCATACCGCAAATGGAGAAAAGGCTTCCGCGGATGAGAAAAAAGAAGATCGAACCACGCAGACGGTTCGAATCCTCACACAGGATATTCAGCGGCCCCTGGAACAAGAGCTGCCATTTGACGCCGTTCCGTCGATGCCAGGGTTTTCCGGCGTGGCTTCGGAAGCCCTTGAAGATAAACCAAAGGCGGTGGCCGACGATCTGGATGCGCCATCCACCGGTATGCAACTGGAACTGATGCCGGCGGGGGGCGGTTCGTGTTCCGCCGAACCCAAGCGCCGCACACGAAAAGCGCGCCGAAGAATAATGCCGGTGGAAGAACTCCCGCCCGATTACGAGTATCCCCGGCAGTATTCCCCGCCGCCTATCAATCTGTTCGACTTGCCCACACCCCGCGTGATCCCGAATTTGGGCGAGCAGCTTCGCGCCACAAGTGCGCTCTTGGAAGATACTCTGCAAACTTTTGGCGTAGAGGCCCATGTCACGGACATCACGCGCGGCCCCACCATCACGCGGTTTGAACTCGAACCCGCCCCCGGCGTGAAGGTCAGCCGGTTTCTAGCGCTGGCGGACGATATTGCGCTGGCGCTCAAGGCGCACCGTGTCCGGGTGGAGGCGCCGATTCCCGGAAAAGGCCGTGTGGGCATTGAGGTGCCCAATGCCGAACGCGATCAGGTGTTGATCCGCGAACTGCTGGCAAGCAATACCTTCGCGCGCAGCAAAGGAAAATTGAATCTCGCGATGGGGAAAGACATTGCGGGCGAAGTGAAGATCGCCGATCTGGCGTCAATGCCGCATCTGTTGGTGGCGGGGGCCACCGGCGCGGGCAAAACAGTGTGCGTAAAAGCGCTGCTGGCAAGCCTGCTCTTCAAATTTACCCCCGACGAACTTCAGCTCATGTTGATTGATCCCAAAATGGTGGAACTGTCCATCTTCAACGATATTCCGCATCTGATCACGCCGGTGGTGACCGATCCTAAAAAGGCCTCCACCGCCCTGACGTGGCTAATCAGTGAAATGGAAGAGCGGTATCGTCTGTTCGCCGAACTACGGGTCCGGAATATCGAGGTGTACAACCAAAGCGTGGAAAACGGCGAGATCGAAATGGAAGGCGAAGATGACGCTCCTTCGCAGTCGCTCCACCTCGTGCGAAAGCTCCCATATATCGTATGCATCATTGATGAGTTGGCCGACCTCATGATGCTCGCCCGGGCCGAAGTGGAAGACGCCATCGCGCGGCTGGCACAATTGGCGCGCGCCGTGGGCATCCATCTTATCATCGCCACCCAACGCCCCTCCGTGGATGTACTCACCGGCGTTATCAAGGCCAATTTCCCCGCCCGCGTCTCCTTCCAAGTGTCTTCCCGGGTGGACTCCCGATGCATCCTCGACGAAATCGGCGCGGAACGGCTGATCGGACAAGGCGACCTCCTCTACCTCCCCGCGGGACAGTCGAAGCCAACCCGCATTCAAGGCGCATTTGTCAGTGATCAGGAGATGAATTCCCTGATCGCCTATCTAAAGACCCAGGCGCCCCCTCAGTACCGGGACGAAATTGAGAATTTTGGAAAAACCAAGGAGAGCCTGGAGGAATTGGTGGATGAAAGCGATCCATTATTTGACGAAGCGGTGCGTGTCGTGTTAGAAACAGGTCAGGCCTCTATCTCGATGGTGCAAAGACGCTTGCGAGTAGGATACACTAGAGCGGCCCGATTGATTGACATGATGGAACTGCGGGGCATTGTAGGCCCCCATACCGGAAGCAAGGCGAGGGAGATTTTAGTTGATACGCCTCCTCCGCCTGCGGAGGACGAAGTGGCATGAGACAAATACGATTTCCAGGCGAAGCATTCCGCATACAGCGGGAGGCGCTTGGTGTATCGTTGCAGGATGCCCACATCCACACACATGTTCCCACCGAATATTTACGCGCCATTGAAGAAGGGCGCATCGAGGCGCTGCCGATTAAAACGTATGCCGTGGGGTTTATCCGCAGCTACTGTGAGCTTCTGGATCTTGAACCCGAACCGTTCGTGGATCAATTTCACGCTTGCATACAGGATACGGCCGGCTCCAATCACTTCTTCAGATCACGATCCATATCCACTTGGCGGCGTCCGCGTTGGACCAGCAGTGTGCTTGCATGGACCGCAGTCTGCGCGTTGCTGATTTTCGGTTGGTTCACGTACAACGCAGTGGTTCGGCCGCTGGTGCAAAACATGCCGGAGCGCGTCGACGCCGGCACCCTTCCCGCGCCGCCTAGTACCCTCGAAGACGGGCTATAAACCCACACCGGCGGGATAGGCGCAACAAGGTTTCTTTGATTGCCTGAAAAGGGGCGCGTACAATACGTTTAGATAACCGTGGTATAGGTCATGCGGATTCTTCACATAACGAGATATTTTCAACCGGGCATGGGGTATCAGGAAAACGGCCTCCTGGCGGCGCAGATGCGCTTGGGCCATCAGGTCCGTCTGATCACCTCGGACCGTTATCATCCGCACCCCGATTATAAAGAAACCATGAAAATGTCGGATGCCGGCCGCATCGTGGGCGCAACGCACCAGGAAGAGGACGGCCTCGATGTGGTCCGTTTAAATGTCCTGTGGGAGTGGAAAGCCCACTGGTGGGTGCTGTGGGGCGGATTATGGCGCGCCGTGCGCGAGTTTCAACCCGACATCATCCACACGCACTGTGCGGTGATTGCAAGTTCCACGTTCCAGATTTTATGGGGAAATCTATGGCGGCGATATCCAATCGTCGTCGATGATCACAACAATTATTTCAATATCGAGCCATATGTGGCCTCGAAAAAATTCTTGTACAAGGTGCTTTTCCGCAGGATCATGAGGCCTGTCCTCATGACTTCGGTCGGCCGCGTGCTCGCCATCAGCCACGAAGTCCGCGACTACCTGGATCACGAGTTGGGAATTCCACCCGATTTCGTCACCATCAACACCCTGGGCGCCAAACCAGAACTGTTTCACCGGCAGCCGGAAGAGGGCAGCCGCATTCGCAGGGAATTGGGAATTCCGGAAGACGCGGTAGTGATTGTCAATGCGGGAAAAATAACGCGCAGCAAAGACAATGACGTCCTCCTGGAGGCGATGGGACGGTTGATCGCACGGACAAAGCGGCCTTATCTGATCATGATTGGAGGCGCACCCGCCGGACTGCGCAAGGAACTGGACGCCATCATTCAAAAGCATGGTCTGGGGCCGCACGTCCGCTGGATTGATTTCCTGCCGAACAAAGATCTGCCGGCGGTATACTCCGCCGCGGACATCGGTGTCTGGCCCGGTGACGCCAGTATAACGTACCTGGAATGCGCAAGCTGCGGCGTGCCACTGGTGTTGCCTGACCGCGAATACTCGCGCTACGCGTTAACCAACGATAATGGCGTTGTGTTCGAGCGGGGCAATGCCGAGGCGCTGGCGGAGGCGTTATACGCACTGGTATTGGACGATGCCCGGCGCATACAAATGGGCGAACGATCCCGCACACTGATTGAACGTGACCTGAATTGGGATGCGTTGGCACGTCAAACAATAGAGGTATATCAGCGGGTGATCGAGGCGCGCACGCCGAAACAAGCCGCTTCACATGCCGTTACAAAAGGCATTTCACAGTAGCGCTGGAACGCGGAAGGAGCGAAACAAAGAATGAGCGAGGAACGCAAAGATCAATCGGGTATTGTCATCCCATTAAGCTATGTCAAGATTGTGCGGGAGGTCTGGTCTCGCCGCTGGCTCATCGTCGCCGCCACAATCGTGTGCATGCTGGCCGGGACTGCCGTCGCGTTTCTGCTCCCGGCAACGTACGAATCCAGCAGTGTCCTCGTGTTGATGCCGACCCCCTTCAAACAGGCCGGCGGCGAAGCAAGCGCATTGATTCCCCGCGTCTTGGCCGTCTCGGACTACGAAATCCTGCTGAGCAGCGACGGCGTGTTAAAACAAGTCGCGGAAAAGATAAAAACGTTGGGTACCTGGTCCCAGGAAGATCTGCTGGCCGTGGAGGAGATTAGCAATTTGCGCAACCAAATGAACACGGAAGTGGAAATCACGGAGAAGACCGTTCAAGGGGTGGTGCGCTCACCGGTGGTCGTGCTGAAGGCACGGGCCAATACGCCGGAGCACGCACGTGACCTGGCCCAGGTCTGGGCGGCAGTTTCGGAAGAAGTCGCGAACAAGCTGTATCAAAAAGGGAAATCGGGATTGAAAGACTTTGTGACGGGGCGGTTTGATACCGCGAAACTGGGACTGGAGGACATCCGCGGGAAAATTCGCGATCTGGAAATCGAATATAACGACGAACTGGAGCATGAACGGCTGACGAAAAAACACGAACGGCTTATCTCATACGAAGAAAAATTGATTGATTTAAATATGCAAATCGCCTCCACAAAAGCCGAGATTGCCGATCTTCAGGAAAATTTCTCCAAAGAACCTGAACGCAAAACGCTCTGGAAATCGCCCCCCATGACCGCCGTGTTTTTAGATAAAAACCGGGAGGGCGGAAAAGCATCGTCCTCCGATTCAGAGAAAAAATCAGGATTTCAGGAGGAAGTGTTGAATGACACCTATATCTACCTCCAGCAAAAATTGCTCCTGAAAGAAAGCGAATTGATGAGCATGGAGGAACACGCCCGGCAACTGCAAAACCAAATGGAGTCATTGGGCAAAGAATTGCAGGAACTCCGCGCGGATATAGCCCAGCGGATGTTTGAACGCAAACAACTCGATCTTCAGGAAGGGCCCTTGAAAAAAAGTTATGACCTCCTCGCGGAAAAACTGGAACAGGCCAAGATCGCGGAATCCGAGGAAGCCAGCATGCCGGATATCAAGCAAATCACCGAGGCGGTGTTGCCGGATCGGAAAATAAAACCCATGCGCAGCCTGATCCCGGGACTGGCGCTGGCAGTAGGCTTTTGCCTGTCTACAGGCGCGGTCATCCTGCGTTCCATGCTGGCAGGCATTTTTTAGGCGCGGCACTCACCATGCTGCGGGCCTTTATTCGCATGAATCAGCGCTGTTGCGCATGGCTGGAGCCCCATTTGCCCACGGCACGCCGGCATACCTACAAAATATATACGGAAGTGGCCGCCGAACACGCAAACCGTCCGGAAGTCCGTTTGGCCGTGGATATTGGCGGCGGAAAAACCTGCGCGTATGTTCCGGCAACGGCCGCCCGCCAAGACCTGCGAATTATCGCCATCGACATCTCGCCCGCGGAACTTCGCCACAATCACGATGTCAATGCACGGATGGTTTCCGATGTGACATGCGGCTTGCCCTTGCGCGATGCAAGCGTCGATCTGATGACATCACGCTCCGTACTTGAACATTTAACCAATCTCGAAGCGTTTTTGCGTGAAGCGCAGCGCATTATGCGGCCGGGAGGCTATTTCATCCACTGGATCCCCTGCAAGTTCGCGCCGTTCGCATTGATCAATCAGGCACTGCCCAATTGGCTGGCCAAAAAAGTTCTATACTACATTGAGCCGGATGTCCAGGGAATTTGTGGATTTCCCGCGAAATACGACCGGTGTTATCCCGCCGCGCTGAGGCGTTTGCTGGATGCCGCTGGCTTTGAAATTATTTCGTTGAAACCAAGCTATTTTCAGCGGTACTTCTCCTTTTTCGTGCCGCTTTTCTTGATGAATGCGCTATACGAACTTATACTCCAAGGGCTGGGCGCCGAGAATCTCTGCGCCCATGCATTAATTGTGGCCCGGAGAAGGAAAGACCATGAAAACCAACTTCGAAGCGGCCAACAACCTCAAGGTGGGTGAATGAATCAGAAAGATGACAAACAACCGCGCCTGCTCATCGTGGTGAATGTGTTTCACCCCGACCGCGGCGGCGGCGGCGCCATATTCACCGACCTCGCGCGGGGCCTCGCGGAACGCGGTTTCGACGTTACGGTGCGGTGCGCCTATCCCTATTACCCCGAATGGCAGGATAAAAGCGGCAAGAACGGCATCCCTATTGATCGTTACGATGAATACGGGGTTCATGTGGAACGCTACGGTATCTTTATCCCGTCCCGGCCAAATTCGCTCATCCAGCGCCTTGTCTATGAAGCATCCTTTTTCTTCTCGCTGCTTCGCTCCCTGCATCGAGGCCGGTTCGACATGGTGATGGTGTTTTGTCCGCTCGTGGGTGCTGTCGGATTCGCCACGCTGAACAAATGGCTGCATCGCAAGCCGCTCTGGCTCAATATTCAAGACTTGTCCGCCGATGCCGCCGCTGCGGGAGGCATCGCGCGCGGCAAGCTGGTGCGTGCGCTGCTGGGCGGTGTTCAGGGAGGGTTGTTTAACCAGGCACAGGTGTGGAGTTCCATTTCCCCCGTGATGATCCAGCGCCTGCAGGCCATCCGCCGCAAAAACCAGCCCATCCTCTACCTCCCGAACTGGCTCAACGCCTCCATGGCCGCCGCCATTCAACAACAGGAAGACAAGAGCGGACAGTTGCCGCACGATCCCGTCCGCTTGTTGTATGCGGGTAACATCGGCAGCAAGCAGGATCTGCCCCGCTTCTGCGAAACCCTGCACGCCAGCGCAGCCTCTTTTCATTTCCGCATTCACGGCGACGGCGGATATGCCGGAACAGTCCGCGATTGGGTGGAACAGACAAAGGACGATCGGTTTTCCTTTGGTCCGTTCCTGGATGAACCAGCCTTCGCTGAAGCATTGCATGATACGGACTTTTTTGTGATCACGGAGAAGAGCGGAAGCGGGGGGTCCTTCATTCCATGCAAAATGATCCCCGGAATGGCCTCCGGCAGCGTGATTCTTGCCGTTTCCGATGCGGAAAGCCCCCTGGGCCGCGAAATGACCGCCGAGCGGCCCGGCCCCTGGTTTTCATGGGACGATCTCGCCTCCGTGCCCTCAATGCTTACCGCCATTCATGAAAATCCCGCCCAATTTGCAGACTGGCAGGCCAATGCCAGGCGCCGTGCCGAATTCCACGAGCGTAACCGCGTCATCAGCCGCTTTGAGACCGCCATCCGCTCCATCGTTGCTCATCCCAAGTCCATCCCATCCGATCTGGCGGATATCTAACCTGAAATTTTCCGGTATACTTGTTTCCGTGCCGTGCATGCATTCTCCGTTCTTGTTGTTATAGGATTAGGCGCCAATGAAGAAGGAGTTCCACTATCTCATGCTAAAGGCAGGGTTTAGTCAACAATGTATCACGCCAAAACCGGGTTTGGATATTCCCGGATTATTTGAACGCCGCCTGGCGCAGGGCGTCTGTGATGATCTCTTCGCGCGCTCGGTGGTCGTGGACGATGGGAAATGTTGTGTTGCCCTCGTGCAAACCGACGCCATTTTTGTGCCGGAGTGTGTGGTGGACAATGCGCGGCGGCACATCCAGCGGGCGTGCGGCATACTGGGCCTGAATTGCTTCATCGCCGCCACCCATACCCATTCCGGTGGACCCATCTTTGGCGGGTTTCTTTCAGAGGCGGATCCAAAATACATGGATTTTGTCGCACGGCAAATCGCAAAGGCCGTGGCGGGCGCATACCGATCCCGAAAGCCGGTTTTGTGCGGCGCGGCTTCGTGTCTCGCGGAAGGGGTGGCGTTTAATCGCCGATTTCACATGAAAGACGGCTCCGTCAAAACGCATCCGGGAAAAATGAATCCGGACATCGTGAAGCCTGCCGGACCGGAAGACCCTGCCGTCACCGTCGTGGGCTTTTGCGATCCCAATACCATGCGGCCACGGGGCGCGGTGGTGAATTTCGCCTGCCATGCCACGCACATGAATGGGTGTTTCTACTCCGCGGATTATGTCCGCTGGATCGTGGATACCCTCAAGGCGGTATATGGCCCGGATTTTGGCGTGGTATATCTGAACGGCGCGTGCGGCGATGTCACCCAAATGGACAATCGCAGTTCGCGTCCAGGCGAGTTCGGTCCCTATTGGTGCGAGCGCACCGGGCGTGTCGTGGGCGGCGCGGCCCTTCAAGCCCTGGCCAGAATGGATTACACCGCCAAAGTCAGCGTGGCGCGCAAGACCGTCAATATCCGTGCTGACATACGAACCGTATCCAAGCAAGACTGCGCTGCAGCCCGCGCGCTCCTGGCAAAAAAAGCGATTACCGCGGACGATGTGGAAACCATCTACGCGAACGAACTGCTGGAAGTGGCGGCCATGCGGCCCCGAATGCGCTCGCTGGAAATTACCGGTGTGCGCCTCGGCGAAGCATTGTTCTGGGGCGTGCCCGGTGAATTCTTCCAGCAGTTCGCTCTCGACGTCCGCGCCGCGTCCCCTTTCCCCTTCACCTGTTGCATCGAATTGGCCAACGGCTATGATGGGTATATTTGCGCGCCTGAAGCCTTCAACGGCGGCGGCTATGAAATCCGCACCGCCCGCAGCAGCTTTCTCACCCCCGCCACGGGTCCCAAAATCACCCGCGCCGCAAAACGCTTGTGCGCCCAGATGTATGCAAATGCGAAAAAAGAACTCCTCGCCGCGCCAAAACACCGTGTCTGGCCCACCGTATCCGACACCGCTCTCGACGGAATCAATCAATTGTCACGCGCGATGGCTAAAAACGGTGGCGGATGAAGAACTCAAAAATGTAGCCGTTAAACTCAGAACCGTGCGTGGTAAAAATATTGTATCCGATCAGCGTATTCAGCGTATTGTTTTTGGTAAGCGGGGTTTCGACGCCAATGCGGGGGCTGATCCAGAACAGATGATATTTTTTTTCGTCGCGGATACGGGCTATTTGATTGAAGATGGGTACATGAAGCTTTACAGAACCGATCGCAATCTGGTACGCATAGCCAATGTTCATCTCGGTCATGGGTCTCGATGCCTTGATGTTTTTCCAAAGACCGCCTTCTTGGTATACGGGGCGCCCCCACGGGTGAAAGGTAATCCCGTTGCCTGCCATGATGCTGATACGGGAAAAATCGGCCTGCACCCGGAACGAGATGCCCAGCGGATGATAGCGGTTGCTGTTCGGTATTTTTCCATATCCGCCGCCCGCATAAATCCCCCAGGAGAACCGTTCTGACAGATCGCGGCCATATCCCGCCCAAAGATCCCAAAGGAGGTAGCTGTCACTCCAGTCGCGGAAGGTGGTGGGGCGGTGCCATGTGCGGAAGAGGTGGCCGAACGGACGGTTGAGTTGACGGTTAATTTGATCCTCGGATTCATGCAGCAGCAGATGATAATTCGACGTGCCGATAAACCAATACTGATTCTTTATTTTTATCTTCTCTGAATCCTTCGCCGTTTCCGCCTTGACATCTTTCACCGCATCTTGTGCGCCAGGAGCCTCCGGCGTTGCCGCAGATGCTTTTGTGGCTTCTTGATTCGCAGCCGTTGCCGTGTTGGCTTCCCCGGCAAAACAGACCGCCGGCAACCATACTATCATGGCCCATATCAGCATAAGACTACACGCTTGTCTCATCATTACCATCTCCCCGATACAACTGTTGACCGTTCTTCTCTCTTCACGCCCGCCGGTTAACTGCATCCCCTCGTAAACGTTCGGACGTCCGCGCCGGGATTTTACAGCAAGCCGGAAGCCTATTGCACACTTTACATGGCATGATCCTGTTTCATCAGTTAGCCACGGACCATTTATACCGGACGCCCGGCGCCGGGATCTTTTTCCGCCAGGGGAAGGTTGTAAAGTTGGGCGAAGAGGCGGAACTGACGCGCGAAATCACCACAGAAAAGCAGGTTATGGTGTCCGCGCACGGAGCAGGCGTCCGGACGATCCGTGATTTCGATCTCCACATTCGTTGTGCATCCCGCGGCAGGCGGCATCGGATGCGACTGGACCACCCGGCCCTCGTATACATCCAGTGAAGGTTTTTCTCCAGGATAATAATGAATCATGGTCACGGCGTCGCCCGGATTCCAAAACACCTGAATCGCGCAACTCCCCTCGTTGGTATGCGCGAAGCGCCGTAATAGATATGGCCGCCCTTTCTGCTCCGGACCATACAACCGCGTCGCACAGGTGCAATGCGAGGCATAATAATGATTGCGTTCGGTTTCATAGCAGGGATTGTGCTGAAATCCCGGGCGTCCCAACAGCAGTTGTCCCAATAACTGCCCAAACACCGCTGGCAGATCATTTTCACACGCCGCCGGCACGAGCCGGTTATTGAGCGTGGCGAAACTCAAACAGGGCTTCAGCATGCCCCGGCGCAGGCAATTCATGGTGAGACCGTCCCCCTGTTCCTCCTCCAAAAGGGCCTCCAGCGCGAAATGAGCCCGCGCCGCGTTTTCCAGCGCCTCTCCCGTCAGCCCCCGGAGTTCTTTGGCATGTTTCGTCCATTGACGGATGAACTTTTGGGCTCGTTTGTCTATCGTGATGCCTTTAAAACGTTCCGCATACCGCTGGAACGGGATTACACGCACCGATATGCCCAAAAACGGATCCATGCTGTCACTGGAAGCCTCCGCTTCGGTAATACTGAGAATACGGCTTTGCTGAAGCCGCTTTTTCGCGCCGATCATGCGAAGACCGTATTCAAGGGCCTCGAAATTATCCAGCGATTGTATGAAATACACACCCGGCTGCCAGTATTTGTTAATGGTGCCGTGTTTAACGCCAAGGCCAATAAACAAAATCACCGGAACACCCGATTGCTCCATCTCCTTAAGAATCAGGTCCGCATGTGGCGGGCTATAGTTGGAAAACACGATCAACAACACGCCCTCCGGCGAATCTGTTTTTACTTGCTCGGAAAAGCGCTTCGCATCGCCTTCGTTGGCGATCGAAGCATCCTCAATGGTCAAGCGCAGGCCATGTTTCGTTTCCATCTCACGGAGCTTTGCGGTATACGTCTTCTGACGGCCCTCTGCATCGAATTCATTTCCCGGCCAGCTCCACCACCCATCCGGATTTTCCGAGAACGTTTTTGAGGGAGGATAAAGAAACGCCACCCGCACCCGTGCAGGGTGTGTAGGGTGCGCCGTGTGCACCACCTCGTTAGGCTCCGCTCCGCTCGGCACACTCAGCAGGGAAAGCGCCGCAGCGGCGCCTCCGGCCGCGGCAAGAAATTCACGCCGGTTGCAGCCGTAGTCACAACAGTCATGAGGATGATGGGCGTCCATAAAAGACCTCCTGTGATTTTGATGCATTACAAAGAGGATGAAGCATTTTTCGATCCCTTTTGGGATAAATGAGTTTTCTTTTCAATGTGCTTTACGCGTATGTCCTTTGTGAGGAGTTCCATTTGTTGGATAGCTATTTGGTTCAACCGATGAAGCCTTTTTTAATATACAACTTAAACTGGGGTGATATCCATGATGCAAACTCAAAGGCGATGTCTTTGTGCGCGAAGGTTCCCCCATAGCGCCCTGACTTGGATATCAACCCGATAGCATGGGTGTTTTCTATCCATTTTTGAGGTGACATTACAAAATGGTTGGCTCCCGCCTCATTTCTAAACTGGTCGAATTCGACCAGTTTAAAGCCAGGATGATTTAGTTGTTCCCATAGACCCAGGAATTCAAGGGTACTTCTCGTGCGCAGCCAGTTTTTCACAATGTCAGCGGGAGCCTCATTGTTTCTATGCTTTGCAATATCTGTCAATGAAATGTAGTCCCCCATTCTCGAACTGGCGAAAACTTGATTCCATTCAACCAAGGACCTATGGTAGATACTTCTTATCCGGGTTGGATGGGGCAATGATTGCATAAAGGAGAATGTGCCGTGTCCGAGAGCCAGGAAGGCGGTGTCATCCGCGCATTGGACAAGCTCTACGAATTCGAGCGGGAACCGGTCTCCGAGAACAAACTGCAGCCGGGCCGCCATTTTGCGGGGCTCTACGCCGGCGAGCATGTGGCAGGAACCGAGTTTGTCATTGGCGCGCTGTTCGTGAAGTGGGGGGCGGCCGCCCATGACATCTTCCTGGGATTAATCCTGGGGAATTTGATGGCTGTGCTGACGTGGACGCTGGTGTGCGCCCCGATTGCCGTAAGCACCCGCCTGACGCTCTACTGGTATCTGCGGAAGGTGGCCGGACCCGTCACCACGGCGGTGTATAACGTGTTAAATGCTTTTTTGTTCTGCATTCTCGCCGGGTGCATGATCACCGTGTCCGCGTCCGCGGTCCGCATTCCCTTCGGCATCCCCGAGCAAACCAACTGGTACCCGGAAGACCTCCGCTTCGTGCTGGTGGTGATCGGCGTGGGGGCGGTTGTGGTGACCCTCGCAATTCTGGGCTTCAAACGCCTTTCGCAATTTGCCGAAGTATGCGCGCCGTGGATGTTCCTCATGTTCATCGCGGGCGCCGTGGCCATGCTGCCTGCATTGGCGGCGGCTACACCCGGTGTGGGCCCCGTCCACGGTATCGGCGATTTCTGGCGTCTCGCCAATCAGGCGATTTGGACCGGCGCCACGCCGGACGGTTCGCCGCCCATCACCTTCTGGCAGATTGCCGCATTCGCCTGGATCTGTAATCTGGCGGTGCACGGCGGCTTGTCCGACATGGCGATCCTCCGCTATGCCCGGCACTGGTCCTATGGCCTCTATTCTGGCTTCGGTATGTTTCTGGGGCATTACCTGGCCTGGATTTGCGCCGGGGTCATGGGGGCGGGCGCGGCGGCAGTGCTGCAAAAGAGCCTGCTGAATCTCGATGCGGGCGCCGTGGCTTGGCAAGCGCTCGGAATGGCGGGCATCCTGGCTGTAATTCTGGCAGGCTGGACCACCTCGAATCCCACGCTGTACCGCGCCGGGCTCGCGCTCCAAGCGGTCACCCCCGGCTGGCCTCGATGGCTCGTAACACTGTTCGTCGGTGTCATTACAACGCTCATCGCCTGTTCGCCCTTCGTATTCAACTGGCTCCTGAATTTTGTCGGCATTTATGGGTTGCTCCTCATGCCGGTGGGCGCCATTGTCTTCGTGGAACACTGGATCTTCCCCCGAATCGGTTTCACGCAATTCTGGGTCACGAAAAAGAACTTGCTGGTGAGCTGGCCTGCCTTGGCGAGCTGGGCCATCGGCATGGTGGTGGCGCTTCTATTGGAGCGCACCCAAACCTTGCATCTGTTTTTTCTCTTCGTGCCCATTTGGATACTCACCTCCGTCCTGTACATCCTCTTTGCGGCCATGGCCGGTGCGCGTGAAAAACTGCCGGAACTTGACGAAGAACCGCCTGTGAAAAAGAAACCGGCGCCCGCCCCTGCTGTTCTGCCTGTGAAAAAGTATGACATGCTCTTTTGGACCTCCGGCATCATCGCCCTGCTTTCGCTCGCCATATGTATCGGCTGGCCCATCTGGATGTTTCTCATGGGGACGGGGGAATTCCCGGCGCGGTTTACCATTTTCAAGATGTTTTTGATCTGGCCCTCTTTGCTGTATTTCATCAGCGGCACACTCTGGTACATTAAGTATGAAATGGCCAACTCCAGTAAATAATGCCTGCTTGCCATGATCCGCCAACGCTGACGAAACCCGGCATGTCCGATTATTTTTAAAAACACTGCACAAACGTATACAATTTGCGGCGATATCCTTACTGTAACCGTAAAAAGATAGATACACCGCATGTCATTACCGGAGAAACGAAGTAATACAACTCCCCTCCTTGTCTGCGCCATTGCAACGGTATTTCTTTCCAATGCCGCCATCATGGTGGTGGAATTGGTGGCCGGCCGCCTCGTCTCCCGGTATCTGGGACAATCCCTCTACACCTGGACCGCCATCATCGGCGTGATCCTGGCGGGTATGTCGCTCGGAAATTATCTGGGCGGGCGCATGGCCGACCGCATGAGACCCTTGCGCACCTTGGCCGGGTTGTTTCTGCTCGCCGCCGCAAGTTGTGTTGTGATTCTGCCGCTGAACTTCGCGAACGGAAATTGGCCCCTGCTTATCCACCTGTCCTGGCCCCTTCGCATTGCCCTGCATACCACCTTTGTCTTTCTGTTGCCCGCCGCTGTGCTGGGCGCCATCAGCCCGGTGGTGGTAAAGGCCGCCCTCCCTTGGGGGCGCGGCCCGGGGCGCAGCGTGGGGGCCGTCTTCGCTGCGGGCGCGGCCGGCAGCATTGCGGGCACCTTCCTGGCGGGTTTCTGGCTCATTTTCACGCTGAGCGCCTCCCATATTCTCCTGCTCTCCGCGGCTGTCATGCTCCTGCTGGCCCTTAGTTACGGCGCGGTAACCCTCCGGTATCCGGAAAATCGCCCCATGTTACCGCTCACGCCAGACGATCCCCTCCGCCCGCGCGGCATTTCCTGGTTAGGCCCGTACATAACAGTGTTCGTCTCGAACGCCGCATTCATGACCCTCGAACTGGCCGCGTCGCGCGTGCTGGCACGCGAGTTTGGCGCATCCCTTTACACGTGGACCACGATCATCGGCGTGGTGCTGGCTGGCGTCACCTTGGGCAATTATTTCGGCGGGCGCATCGCGGATTGGAAAGCCTCCCGCGCCACAGTGGCCACGATCTTCCTCCTTTCCTCCCTGTTCACCCTGCTAAGTCCCGCTGTCAGCCGCTTGACCAGCGACTACATCCGTGAAACATACTTCATGCAGACGATTTCCTGGCCCATGCAGATCACCATTTTTACCTCTGTCATCTTTTTCCTGCCCTGTTTGTGCATAGGAGGCATCAGCCCCATCGTAGTGCGCCGCACCCTCGATGAAGGCATTGCCCCCGGACGTGCCGTGGGCGCCATTTATGCCTGGGGGGCGCTTGGCGGCATTTCAGCCACCTTCCTCAGCGGCTATGCCCTGATTGACTGGATGGGCGCCACCTCCCTCATTATCGCTATGGCCTTCCTCCTGGCCATTCCAGTGTGGGCCTATGCGCCCCGCCGCTTCTACGCCACGGGCTGGATCCTGGTTTGCGCCTCGGCGCTCCTTGTGAGTATGACTTACCACCCCAAGGCTCCCCGCGTAGTCTATGAGGATGAAAGCCAATACTCCTACATCGCCGTAACAGTCGATCCCATGCATCCCCAATTGCGTGAAATGATCCTCGACAAACTCACCCACAGCATGGTGAACATGGACGACCCGAAGGCGCTCCAATATGAATATGAATGGGTGTATGAGGCGGTGATCGATAAGTTTTTCCCGAACGCCCAACCGCTTCGATCTCTCGTCATTGGCGGCGGCGGTTACGCCTTTCCCCATTACCTGGAAATGGCCCGCCCCGGAGGATACACCGAAGTCGCTGAAATCGATCCCGCCGTCACGGAAGCCGCTCATGCCGCCTTCGGCCTGCCCCGCAACACCGCACTCGCCATTTACAACATGGACGCCCGAAACCGCGTTGAGGATATACTACGGCAGCCGAACCCCCAAAAATTTGATTGCATTTTCGGAGACTCCATCAACGACTATACCGTCCCCTATCATCTGACCACCATGGAATTCACCCGCGGCGTGCATACCCTGCTCCAGGAAAACGGCATTTACATGCTCAACATGATCGATATGTACTCCTCCGGCGCATTCCTCGCCGCAGTGATCTCCACCTGCCAGCAAGTTTTCCCCTACGTCTATGCATTCAATACGGGGCGCCCCGCCATTATTCGCGACACCTTCATCGTGGTGTGCTCAAAACATTCCCTGAACCTCTCCGATATCTCGGAACGCATCAAATCCAAACACAAGTATGTGGGCGTCTTGCTGCTGCCTCAAATGGTGGACGAACTCCTCGCCCGCCAGGGACGGGTCCTCTTGACAGACGACTATGCACCCGTCGAAAACCTCCTGGCCCCCGTCGTGCGTTCTCGAAAAATTGATCGCGGTGAGCTCCACTTCTCGCGCGCTCAGCACCGCTTTGCAGACGGCGACTGGGAAGGCGCTCGCAGCGAATGTCAAAAAGCCCTCGAAATTCACCCCGAATGGCCCGATGTCTTCGAACTCTTGGGGGATATCATGCACAAACGCGAAGACCTCGAAAAGGCCGAAGAATGGTACCGGAAATCTCTGCCCACCCACCGAAAACCCGGCCCCGCGCATTTTAAGCTTGGCAAATTACTTCTCGAAGAAAACCGTCTGCCCGAAGCGATCCCCGAACTGCGCGCCGCCGTGGACAACGATCCCCCGCTCTTCAAAGAGTTTGTGCAAATCGCCACCGATGCCATGAACGCAGGCAATATCGAATTGGGCCTCCCCGCCTGGGAACAGATCGTCCAAATTCAACCCGGCTCTGCGACAAATCACTACAACCTCGGTGTCGCACTGGCCGCTAAACAACGCTTCCCCGAAGCGATTGATCAGTGGAAAGCCGCTCTCGCCATCACGCCCAATCACGAAAACAGCCTGCAAAACCTCGCTCTCGCGTACACCATAACTAAAGACTATGCCGCCGCCTGGGATGCCGTAAAAAAACTCCGGGAATACGGCTTCACCCCCGACCCCACCCTCCTTAAAAATCTCCAAGACCTTTCCCCGGAAATTATGGGACAGACCGCGAAGTAAATGATTTATAGAAGCTCCGCAATCTGGACGGCGTTTAGTGCGGCGCCTTTGAGCAGGTTGTCGGATACAATCCACATATCGAGGGCGCGGGGATGCGAAATGTCGTCGCGGATGCGGCCGACATAAGTATCCCATTTCCCAGCGGCATCAATGGCCAGTGGGTAAAGCTGGTTTGCGGGATCATCCACCACCACGACGCCGGGAGCTTTCGCCAGCAGGACGCGTGCTTCGTCCGCCGTCAGTTTCTTCACGGTTTCCACGTTCACCGATTCGCTATGGCTGTTGAAGACTGGCACACGGACGGTGGTGGCCGTGATGCGGATACTGGGGTCGCCCATGATCTTCTTGGTCTCATGGACCATTTTCATCTCTTCGCTGGTGTAGGCATTGTCCGTGAATGCATCCTTTTGGGGAATCTGCGGAATGCAGTTGAACGCAATGGGATGCGGGAACACCGTATGCCCAGGATCTTCACCATTCAATGCGCGGAGGGAGGCTTCGCGCAGCTCGTTAATAGCGGCGCTGCCCGCGCCGGAGACCGCTTGATAGGTGGATACGACGACACGCGTGATCGTAGCGGCGTCATGCAGTGGTTTCAGTACGACCACCATCTGAATGGTCGAACAGTTCGGATTGGCGATGATCCCTTTGTGTTTCGGAATGTCGTGCGGATTCACTTCCGGCACCACAAGCGGCACTTCGGGATCCATGCGCCATGCACTGGAGTTGTCCACCACCACACAACCGTCTTTTGCGGCGAACGGCGCAAATTTCTTGCTCGTGCCCCCGCCCGCGCTGAACAAGGCCACTTCCACGCCTTTGAAGGAGTTTTCAGCAAGGACTTCCACCGGAAGTTCTTCGCCTTTGAAGGTAAGCGTCTTTCCCTTGGAGCGTTCCGAAGCCAATACTTTAATAGATTTAATGGGATAATTCCGGTCTTCGAGGGTCTTCAGCATCTGTCTGCCGACCACACCGGTGGCCCCGGCCACCGCTACGACTCTGGGATTCATGGCTCTTGCGCTCCTTCAGTTAAAAGTCCTGTTAATCCAATGCCCATGCATACTTCCCGGCCGCTCCGCGCGGCCAACGGGATATATCACAGCGCCCGGCCACGCAGCCGGGCGTAAATGATCGATGCTGTTACGTGAAATAGTGGAAATTAGCCGAGTGCGGCGTCCAATGCCTTGGCCAATTCGGCTTTGGCGGTTACGCCGACGAACCGCTTGATTTCCGCGCCATTCTTCATGACCAGCAAGGTCGGGATGCTCGATACGCCGAACTGCTCGGCCAGCCCTGGTTCCTGGTCTACATTCACTTTGGCAATGGACGCTTTCCCTGCGTAATCTTTTGCCAGATCATCCAAAACAGGGGCCACCATGCGGCAGGGGCCGCACCATTCCGCCCAAAAATCCACCAGGGTAGCGCCCTGCGCCACCGCTTCCTTGAAGGTCGCTTCCGTTAACGCTATTGCAGCACTCATCTTGCGCTCTTGCTCCTATGCGTTGCTTATTGTTCGGAATCTATGCGCCAGAATTGCCTCTAGGGAACACCCAGTATACATGATTTTCTTCCTCTGGGGCAAAAAACACCGGCCTTGGACGATTCCCCCCCCTGGATTGTTAACAAACATCGATTGTTTTTAACGTGCGCGTTAAACAATGTGGGCTTTTTACACCAAGCGGTCAGGATTTTTATACCAGGTTATTTACCCCCAAGGACGGTCTTTCAAGCATACGGGAGCAAGGATAAACGGCCCTGTCCGCTCGAATCCGCAGGCCCCTGGCGATACCAGTAAGGGCCGGACATGTTATCGGGCGGTGATTTCAGTAGTGAGATGGAAGGTGGGGACGGGTTGTGTAGTCTGGAGGACGAGGCAGGTGTGGTTGTTTTTGGGGGTGTCGTCGGAGGTGTGTCCCGCAAGAGTGTTGTCGGGTGCGGGGTGTTGCGTGACGGTTAGAGGCCCATCCGCTTCGAGGTGAATTTCGGTGTTGAGGAAGGTCACGGTAAATGTCTTTCCCTCTCCTGAAATGGTGACGGGATCTTCAATACCGAGGTGCCAGCGGAAGAGGACAATGTCAGGGTTCTTTTCGTCGAGTACGGCTTCGTCGGTGATTTTCATGGAGGCGGCGTCCCATTGGACGGTGCGCAGCCAGTGGGTGAGGTTGTCATAACAGGCGGTGCCATCGACCATCACCGTGCCGCCGGTTTCGTCCAATTTGTCCACGCGGATAGGGGCGATGCCATGGGCTTTTTGCCAGCCGGGGGGCTGGATGAGTTCGCCGGCCTTTGCACTGCCTTCCGCCGTGGCTGTGCCAAGCTGCAAAACGTTGTGGCCGACGCCGGGGGTGTATTCAGTCATCATGCGGGGATGGTGGTAGGCGGGAGTGCCCGCTTCGATGAGGATGGGGCGGCCGTGGGCGATAAAATTGACGTGGCCGCGATCTTGATGATCATGCTGATCGAGCGTGTGTCCGCCGCGCACCCATACGCCGCTGGCATCGGGATCCCAACTGCTGCGCCAGTTCACGCGGGTGGCACGGTCGTAATAGGCGAAGAGGGGCGGCGCGGCGTCCGGGCCCACAGGCGGCAGGGCTTTCGCGGCGAGTCCGGGCAGGTCGTCGGAAGGGCCGCCGACTTGGTTTGCGAGCGCCCAGCGCGCGGCGGGGCTGCCGGTGCACACTGCGAGCAGGGACAAGAGCGGGCGGGTGCGTTCGGCGGCGTCATAGGCGCCCCCCGCATCGAAGCAGTTGATCACCATTTTGCCGGGCTGGAAATGATGGACAAGCCACATGGAGAAATTTTTAAGGAAGGGATGGTCAATGGCGCGCCGGTCTCCGGCAACGGCCATGGCATGGGCCACGTTCAGAAGGCTGGTCACGGTAAAAGAGGCATAGCCGAATCCTTCTTCAAATTCGCCTTTGGGTCCGTGGGCATCGAGCGCGGCCAACAGGTTCTTCACGCCGAGTTCATAGGCATCGCGGTGCTTTTCCACGCCCAACACAAGACAAGCGCGAACCAATCCTTCCGTGGGCAGCACCCATTGATTGGTGATCGGATCGTTACTCCGGACAAACCACGGTCGTTTGGTTTGCCAGTCGTCCACCACGCCCGCAATCTCTTTTTCGAGCAAGGCAAACAGTCTTTCCTTTAGATCTGCGTTCAACGCACCCTCGGGAAGAGTTTCCAACGTGTCCGCGATGCACCGCACCCCGCATCCGGTCGCGAGCCAGTTGCCGTCTTTACCGTCCGCGGGAAGGCGGTGTCCCGGCGCATACAAGGTCCAGCCGGGACGCTGCAGCGGCGACCACGATGTCATTTCCTCCAGTTGCACCACGGTGCGATTCAGAAAGGAGGCGTCGCCGGTAAGGCGGTAGGCCGCGGCCAGTAAGGGCAATTCGTTCATAAGCGTACTGCACGCGCCGAAGTCCGACATGGCAAGGGCAAACAACTCGCGGATTTCGTCTTCAAGGGCGTTGGCGCGGCCATCGAGCCACGTGCGGTTCTGACCGACGTCCGCGAGGGTCTTCGCGCGGCGGATAATCGGCTCCTTCGCCAGTTCCCGCGCCTTATCAATCAGCGCAGAGCGATCTGTATCTTTCGCGGGATCATTTCTTCCTTGATCAAGCAATTGTGCCCATGAATACACCGGAGGATTGTCTTGAGCGCACATTAAAAAGGGAAAAGAAACCATGAAGAAAAAAATAAAAAGGGAAAAGACCTTCTTTCTTTTCGCGAGAAAAGAAAGAAGCAAAGAAAAGCGAGTATTAGCATCCAGAATGACTGATTCCTCAAAAGCACCAACATCATGATAAAAGTATGCAGTTTCGTCAGCTTTTGAGTAGTCAGTCATTCTGGATGCGATTTCTTTTCTCATGCTTATACATTCCACTTGAATAAATTGTCTCTATTTATTTGGCCAGTGCCAGGGTTCGAGTATTTCTTCGGTTAACACCGGGTCGAGTGTCTGACTCAATTCATCGAGCAGTTCCGGTGAAAAAGGATCTTTTCCCATTAGATCTAACGTATCACGAAGTTGATCAGGGGATTCGGCGCCCACGACGAGCGGGGTCTGTACTCTGAGGGCGAAACGCATCGCGGCTTCCTGTGGGCGAAGAGCATGCCGCTGACAAAACGCGTGCCAGCGTTCCGCGGCGTCACGGGCGGCCGGCAAACGCTGTGCTACCGCTTCGGGAGACATGGTAAGCAAGCCCTGAAGATAAATGCTCCGCACGCAGCACAATTTGCCGCGCTCGCGGGCGGTGTCGAATACCCGCTGCTGGATCAATCGGCGATCCCATGCATTGCAGGGGACCTGGAGGATTTCCATATCCGGATGTTCGAGACAACGTACAGCTTCCGCCGGCCCCGCTATCGACACGCCCAGATGCTGGATACGGCCGCTGTCGCACCAGTGCAAAAGTGTCTCGCCCAGACCGTGATCCCAATAGTCGAGCCAAGACGCGCGGTGGAGCATCATGCACCATAAACGCTCTACGCCCAGCCGATTAAAGCTTTGGGAAATGGCGGTATCGAGTTGCGGGATATCCGTGGGGTCTAGTTGCACGTTGAGTTTCGATGCGATGCACACCTGATCCAGCACGCCGAGTTCCCGAAAGACCGCACCGAGCACTTTTTCGCTCTCGCCGTAGGATTGTGCCGTATCGAAATAACGGACCCCGCCCGCCAACGCCGTTTCCACGATCTCCGTAGCTACCCGGAGGTCAGGCTGCCCCTGCGTATTCGCAATGCCGTAGGGCATGCCCAGTTGCACCGTGCCGAGGATAAGGCGCGAAATGGACTCGCCGCGCCAGGAAAGCGTTTCTATGTCAGAGGTTGCTGTGTTCATTGGTTTTGATTTTCCAATGCTATTGTACGGACAGTCAGATGCGCTGTCGATTTTTCAACGCACCGCTTTGAATACAAGTGGGAACGAGCGGTAAATTCTTCCTTTACCGTCATTCCCGCGCAGGGAGCCCTCCAAAAAGTGTTCCGCCCTTTCAGGGCTTCGCAGGATAGGGATTTCTGAACCCAGTGCAGCCTAGCCGCAACCAAATTCCCCAACGGGGATACATAATTCCAGCCTATCGCAGCGTAGCCGCAACCAAACCAACAAGTTAGCGATAAAGTGCGAAACTTTTTCAATCAGTTGGAGAATTAGGGACCCAGGGTTGCGCGAAGCGCTACCCTGGGTCCGCAATTCCCCCACATGTTTTTCCCTGTAGGGGATAAACAATTCAAAAATGCAAAATATTTTTGCGATGTTTGGAATTAGTATTCCAGGGCAAGCAAAGCGCCGCCCTGGGTAAATGCATCCCGTTATCAAAAGCCCTGAAAGGGCGGAACAAATGTAACCGGATCTGTTTGGAAGCCCGCGCAGGCGGGAATCCAGTCATGTCGGGGGAATTTATTTTCTCAGTAATTCGTCGTTATCCACCCACATGACAAAATAGGGCCGCGTAGCGCCGCGTTTTTTCAAATAAACAAGAAATGGCTGAAGAAATTTGTAATCTACCGGCATACAACGATAATAACTCTTTGCCTGTGCAATTAATTCAACACCACTTCGATCCAGACGAAACAGGATATCCAGACAAGCGTCATCAATAGGACTTTTCCGCATGGATTCATTTTCAAATGAATGACCGGTTATTTCTGTGAAGTTATGGGTAATATGAAAGGCCAATTCGGGGGCTTGAAGCGTATCATTGCCATCTATTTTGCTTTCAAACTCTGAAGGAATGCTTATCTTTTCTTCAAGATATTTCAAGGTTTCTTCCAGAGTGGCTTTTGCCGGAATAACCGCTACCACGACTTGATACACCGGATCGTCGGCGCACAAATCAAGGGCATAATGAAAAAATCCCCACATTGCCTTATTCTGAGCCATGTTCTCACAATAAAGCCGTTTTATCTGCTTGCTATACCTTCGGGCTGTCCCATTAAAACCAAAGGCCGGGATCTGGGTGGTTTTCCCTTGATTATCCGTAAAAACAGCAGGGCGTTCACATTCATCATAAGGAATACTGAATTTTATCTTTGAGGTTAAGAAGGCATATCCCAGAAATGATCTCTGTTCAATCCCTGGAAATTCTGGCCTCGGCGCCCGGGGAAAATGTTCGGCCATGTCCTTGTGAATATCCTGGATCACACCCTGATCCACCCAGCCGCCTTTGGCATACCAATCGCCCTGCGGCAGATCCGGGGAATAATCCGGGGCAAGATTCATCCGCTGGGAGAATTCTTCGGCCACCTAAACGATCACCGGTTCTTTTGCCAAGGTGTTTTGTATTTCCTTCCACATCATTGTCCACGAGGCACACCAGATCACATTTTTTCCCGATGCTATCGGCGTATCCAGCGAAGGAACGATCTGCGTTCTGGAAAGATTTTCAGAACTGCCTTCAAAGGTAAGCGGTTTGGGCGTATACAGCATCTTTTCGGCATATTCTAACGGGCGTGTTTTAACGATGAGAAAAACAATGCCAATCATCAGGCCATAAAACAGAAGGGTTTTTATAGGGGAATGCAGGAGATAACGGACAAAAAAAACTAGCATAGAGCAGAATGTGAATAAATATATTCCGGTGTATAGCAGAGAAACTATCGGAAGGAGATTATGGTTATAGGCCCAATGTATTGGATAATGGCGAAAAACGAGATCAACAAGGATATATATTGCTAAAAACAACACGGAGGTTTCGTGCCAGGATCGTTTCCATTTGAATCGGAACCAGTACAGAAGAAAAAGCGTCCCCGCGCTTAGTAAAACGCCTGCTATTACCGCAACCGCCGTTAACATCGTATTCTCCCTTGTATGCGCGCTGTGGCCTACTGGCGCCTCATCAAGCAACCACACCAGACCTGAGCGCACCACACCTTTCTACTTTCCCTCACCATTTTCACCTTCACCGGAGTACTTTATTGCTGAGACTATACTACAACGGTTAAAGGCGGGGTTCAACACGCATGCCTGGCATTCCATGGAGCGCCATTGTGAGGGCGAGGTTTATCCGCTGCAGGAGGGATCCCGAGATTGTTTGAGAATTCATAAGAACCTCGGAAATACGCTCGGGGAATGGCGCAGCACAGGTTGAAAGCAAAAAACGATCGATTATCCCCGAAGAAGATTTCATATTTTCAGGGTTGTACAAGCCATTTCGCATAGCAACACCCATTTGATACTCAACAAATCCCCAACGGGGATTTCATAATTTCAGCCCAGGGTTGCGCTTCGCTACCCTGGGTTAAGGGCCACCCACGAATCTACCCTGAAAGGGTTTTATACCGCTCCCGCAAATCCGTTCCCTTGCCGCAAATGCACCAACCCTTTCAGGGTAGGTTCATTAGGGGATCTTGACCCAGGGTAGCGAAGCGCAACCCTGGGCTGAAATTATCGAATCCCTTCGGGATAGCTTTACTCTTCTAAGCCGTATCAAGCAATGTTCAAAGAGAATTTTCAGACAGCCTCTCCTGCCGAGCCGTGAAAATAAGATCGGGAAAGTCGTGAACTCACAAATGATATAAAGTAGATTTTGTTCTACGGCTCGGCGGAAGCATCGCCCTCCCAACACAATAACTGAGGGCAGCTTACTTTTCACTCAAGAATTCGACCATGCCTTTGATGCCGCCGAGGGTCATGTCTTCCATGTGGAAGAATTCCCTCAGGCGGTTGAGGGTGTAGTGGCCGTAGGTGGTGGCCCACTGGTCGCGTGGGATGGGATTCAACCAGACGCTGTGAGGGAATCGATCGGAAAGGCGTTTGAGCCAGTAGGTGCTGGGGGGCGCATTGGAGATTCCGTACTGATAGATCTCGCCGCCCTGATATTCCAGTTCTTCCGGGGCCATGGTGCCGTCGCCCATGAAGACGAGGCGGGTATCGTTGCGGCGCTGGAGGATCTGTTCAAGCGGCGCGGGTTTCGAGCGGCGCGCATCGGTCCAAACCCGTTCGTACAGTGTATTATGGAAGAAATAGGTGGTGAGGTCTTCAAATCGCTCGTGGAGTTTGGTGAACAGCAGGCGCGTAACCTCGACGAAGGGCCGCATGGAGTAGCCGCCGTTGTCGATGAAGAGCATGACGCTGATCTTGTCGCGGAGGTCGCGCTCGAAGACGAGGTCGATCTCGCCGCCGTTTTTCGCGGTGCGCCGGATGGTGTCGTCGAGGTTAAGGCGGTCGCGCGGGCCTTCGTTCTTCATGTGCTTCATGGTTTCCAGGGCCTGCCGGAGGTTTTCCTCGCGCAACTGATTGCTCTCGGAATATTCGATGTAGCGGCGCTCGCCAATCACCTTCAGTGCGGACCGGTTCCGTGATTCGCCGAACACGCGGATGCCGCGCTCGGCGTTGCCGGAATGACCGAACGGCGAATTGCCGCCCGTGCCCACCCACTTGCTGCCGCCATGATGCTCTTCCATCTGCTTGCGTAGCGTATCCCAAAAGCGCTTCATCAACTCATCCGCATCGTATTCCCAATACGCACGCTTGGGCAGTTTCCCCTCGGCGAGTTGTTTTTCGAGCCAACGCTTGAACTGTTCCGTGTTAAACAGCGCGTAATCGCCCTCTTTTACCGCCGGGATGTCCAGGTCGTAGAAATAAAAGGCGAAGGCCCGCTCGAAGGCGTCCATATGCTCCACGCGCCGCACGAACACCAGCCGCATGAACACGAACAGGTCGTCGAGACTCTTCACGACCCCCTTCTCAAAGCCCTTATTCAGTTCCAGCAGATCCTTCGGCCCGGCCGGCACGCCATACTCCCGCAGCAGCGTCACAAAGTCCACAAACAAGGCGTTGCTGTAGGATGTGGTCGAGTTTTCCTTGGAGTTTATTGATTTCATATGCGATTGATACTTCAGGGAAGATTAACGCGCAGCAGATTTTTTGGCTCGGGTGCCGTTTTGAAGGCTTTCCAACCGCTTACGGATTTCAGCCGTCCGATGCCGCCAATAGGCAACTTCCTCTTTCACCGTCATGTCCTTAGTGGCTTCATATACTTTACGCGCCCCCTTACGTTTCATTTCAACGCAATCAAAACTCTTTTTCCTCATACTCTATTACCTCTTGGGGCGTATGTATGGCAATTTCACGGTAACCTTGTGCCCGGTTAATCCCATTGAGTAATCGTTTATTAATGATATAAACGAATATTCCTTCTTCCATTATTAAAACAATGCTCTCTGTTCCTCGACTGATCGTGCATCGGAGTTTATTTGATAATGACTTCCAGCAAGAAGCGATATAACTTCTTCATCTATTTTCTTCAAAATACCGGAAACATGATTACGTGCCTCACTACGCATTTTTGCCACTGGCGCTTTCATTCTCGAAACAATTGGGAGGAGTCTTTTTCTACAATCTCTGGATAATTCCGCTATGCGCAAATGTTTTTTGTTATTCTGATCAAAAAGCGGGATATTACATGCTTCAAAAGGCCTGCGATGAATATCCCGCTCTCCCTGTAAACCTTGAGTTTGGAATGGTTTAATAACATCATTAACAATCTCAGAGTTGAGTATTCCAACAAGATAATGCGCTTCTTCTTCTGAATCAGTTTTGAACCAATATGTCACCATGTCAGCAACAAACCCTCGAATCTTGAAAGGCCCAATATTTTCGGCTTCTTTCTTGGAAACAAGAGATGCAGAAATATTGGTTCCTGACTTGTTGTATAAAATTGTGAAGTTGCTCTTCAGAGACTGTTGTGTAAGTTTATTATCATAATTGAGCCACTGAAAGACTGTGTACGATTTATCCTTTCGCTTCGACAACCAGATATTTTGTACATTTTGGAACCAATCATATGCATGCACATAACCATCTGCCAAGGCCTGTTCAGAATTAATGATATGTAATGATTTGCCTGATGCAACGGACAAAGGAAGAATGACAAGGCTCAAATGATGGACGACAAAAGGTAAAAGATCTTTTGCCAATACCGTACCAAAAAGAAATTCTTTTTCTATTTGACCTTCTATTTGAATGGTCCAAGGTGATTTTGCATTTTCATAGGCTTCCCTTGACGTACGCAAGAAGGGTGTTTGAATATTTGCACCTAAAATATCCTCATGCTCAACAAACCAAAAGCAACGCGGAACAAGCGTTGCACCCTGTAAAAAGCGGGCATGATAGGGAGAGTATTGGATATCTGATGTTAAGAAATCATGCTTGTTCTTTGTATGCGAAAGCATCATAGAAGCTGCAGAAAGCGTCAGATTTCGTTCTCCCTTAAAATCCGCATGGTAGATTTTACAGGGTATCGCCACTATTTTGGGTGTTTTTCCGCGTATCAAAACACAACTGCGGACATTGAAAAGAGGCTTAACATCGCTAAAATCCAATATACAGGAAAAACCCATTCTTTGAAAACGCAAATGTTGTTTTGCTGGCAGCATTGCCGTCTTTGGCATAACAAACGCCATAATGCCTTTAGGTTTGAGAAAATCCCTTTGGCAATGTGCAAAGAAGACGGTCGATGTATCCATTTGAGTAAACAGATTTCTCGCTGTCTTTTCTAACAAATTATGTTCGAAAGTGAGATTTTTAACACGGACTTTGTATGTTGGGTTACTAATGTAACGATAAGAAAGCCATGGGGGATTGCCAACAACATAATCTACTTTATCGCGGCGCAAATAAGAAGGCCTATACGAGTTCTTTAAAATGTATGCCCAAACCGTATTGCGTTTTTCACGTTCAAGCTTTAGCAGCAAACGGAAATTTTGCTGCCAGTAGAAGATTTCATTCGGCGAAAACCTCCCTTTTTGAAGTTTGCCACGAAGGCCATCGAAGGCCAATTTCTCTTTTTGTACTGATTCGGAGCCACGTATGGAAAATTCACAGAGAGTATCAATTAATTCATCAAGAGCGCCAGCTCCTCTATCAATAGTCTCAAAGGGAATATGAAATGTTTCATGATTATCCGAAACAGGAATTACTAAGTTATTTTGCTCTTTGTCCTCTCCCGTCATGAGGGTATCGGCCATGTATACTTGGAGATTGATCTCGCCAGGATATCCCGATATTTCTTCTTTAAGGCTTAAAAGAAGATTAGCTTTTGCCATGAGAACGGCCACAGGATGTACATCTATCCCCACAATATCCTGGGTCAATGCTTCAACCAATTTTGTTTTTGTCATTTTAGCCGTTTTACGAAGCTGACGCGCCGCCGCATACAGGAAACTTCCGGAACCACAGGATGGATCAAGTAGCCTGCCTCCCTTATACCCAATCTCCTTTATGACCAATTCTGCAAGCCAATCGGGTGTATAATACTCGCCAAGATCGTGCCGGGATTGTGGATCTACCAAACCTTGATATAGCTCTTTGAGAATATCCCCGTCTAATTTGTCGAAATTGTAAATATCCAAGCAAGAAAAAAGATGTTCAATGTTCTCTAGCAGTGTTTGCTCGGCTTTTGTGCCGAGAGCCCATGAGAAAAAATCTGGTTCTGCAAGATTAACCAGTTTTTTTTGACGAAAAAACACTCCGTCCACAATGCCGCGATACATTTTCAAATTGCGCCTGACCGTTGGAAACAATGCCATAGCCACAATGGCCCTTGAGAGCATAGCAAGATAAGTGTGTGTTATAAAAAGGGTTATGTCGCCAATTTCACTGCCATACACCTTTGATAAAAGTGCATTCCACTCCCTAAACTTAACCTTGACCGCGCTTTCTTCTTGTACTCCATCGTACGCCTCTTCTAAGGACCGGCGAAATGCATTGTAGGCGCCACTATGCAGGCCAAAACGATCCACAATATCGCCGGGGGAAGGAATCAATAGCTTAGCCGTGAAAAAGAGTTGATCCAAGTGCCTAAAAGAAACCAATGGTGCTTCAGGATCAAGGGAAAAAACACGGATTTGCCGAACAGTCCGTTTTTCGTAGATATACACCTCAAACCTTAAGCCATCGGTTACAAGTCCAGAATAGTCCAACGGGTGTGCCTGTGATTCGAAATATTTCTTCAACTCAGTTTCGGCGTCTGCACGTTCCCTGTCCAGGTCCGTCTTGACCTCAATAATAAGTTGTTTAAAAAAGGCGTCTATCAAGCCTCGTACCTTGTACGCCTGTATTTTCTTTTCAAGTTCAAATTCAACGGGGTCAAGGCCCATGCCTTGCCGAAGAAAATTGATAAGCAGGCTTCTACGATGATCATGGTGTTTATTTCTACGAATAGCTTCCTCCATTTGAGAACAATAAGAGCGAAGCGCCTCTGGGAAGTCATCAGAATATGGCAGTATTTTTTTATGTGCCAAAGATTGACTACGTTGCATTCTCTTCAACCCCGTATCGTGCTGTAAAGCGGGCAAATGATAACCGTGTGCGTTAAAAGACTAAAACAATTTGCAGTATATCTTCAATATTCTACCCCCGGTTGTTCCGGCAAGATTGCCGCATTGTCCTGGTTGGAGGGCTTAGGGTATGATCTGCGCATACAGGCGATCTTAAATGGAATGCCTTAAAACCCCAACAAGAAGGAATCCCAACCATGTTTGAGCGGCTGGAAATGGCTCCCCCGGACCCGATTCTGGGCTTGACGGATGCATTCAAAAAAGACCCGCGCGCGGACAAAATCAACCTCGGCGTGGGCGTGTTCAAGGATGCGCAGGACCGCACGCCGGTGCTGGAATGCGTGAAGAAGGCGGAGGAGCGGCTGCTGAAACAGGAATCGAGCAAGAGTTATTTGCCGATCACGGGCGCGCCGGAGTACGGGGCGCAGGTTCGCGCGATGGTATTCGGCGCGGATCACGAGATCGTCAAGAGCAAGCGCGGGGCTACGGCGCACACGCCGGGCGGCACGGGTGCGCTGCGGGTGGCGGGCGATTTCATCAAACGCATGCTCAACGGAAACACCATATGGGTGAGCAATCCGACGTGGGAGAATCACAAGGGCGTGTTTTCGGCGGCGGGCCTCGAAATCAAGACGTATCCCTATTATGACGCGGAAAACAAGTGCCTGGATTTCGACGGCATGATGAAGGCGCTGAGCACGGTCCCGGAAGGCGATGCGGTGCTGCTTCACGCGTGCTGTCACAACCCCAGCGGCATGGACCCCGATCTCACGCAATGGGCCGCGATTGCACAGTGCGTGCGCGAGCGCAAGGCGCTGCCGGTGATCGACTTCGCCTATCAGGGCTTCGGCGACGGCCTGGAAGAAGACGCGGCCGGGCTACGCCTGTTCTGCGCCCCAGGCTGTGAATTGATCGTGTGCAGTTCGTTCTCGAAAAATTTCGGGCTGTACAACGAACGCTGCGGCGCCATCACACTGGTGGGCGCGGACGCGGAGAGCACGGACAAGGCCTTCAGCCAGTTGAAACTGTGCATCCGTCAGAATTACTCGAATCCGCCGTCGCACGGCGGCGCGATCATCACGGCCATCCTCTCCGATCCCGAATTGCGCGCGCTGTGGGAAAAGGAATTGAAGGCCATGCGCGACCGCATCAACGGCATGCGGCATCTGTTCGTGAATACGTTGAAGGACAAGGGCGTTGCGCGTGATTTCTCCTTCATCACGCGGCAGAAGGGCATGTTCTCCTTTTCCGGGCTGACGAAGGAGCAGGTGGCGGCGCTGCGCGATACATACGGCATCTATGCGGTGGCGTCCGGGCGCATCAACGTCGCCGGCATGACCGAAAACAACATGGACCGGTTGTGCACGGCCATCGCGGCCATTCTCCGCACCTGATTCTTGAAATTCTTTATACGGCGGACCCTGTCCTGACGCGGGATCTCGTTGCGCATGTGTGCTACAATCATGACGAATGGTTGATGGGAGTATAAGGCAACGCTAAGCAAAGGAGGGCCGGATGTATGCGCCGAAAATCGGTTTTGAGCATTTCCGTAATGTCGTTGGGAATCCTGTTGATGCTGGGGGGGTGTCCGGACAAGGATAAAATCATCGATGAGATTGAGTTTGTGTGGTGTCCGGCGGGGAGTTTTTTAATGGGCCGGAATGCCGGGGAGGCGGACAGCCGGGGCAGTGAAGATCCGCAGCATACCGTGACGTTCAATCAGGGCTTCTGGATATCCAAATATGAGATCACGCAGGCGGAATGGAAAGCGGTAATGGGGGATAACCCGTCTGAATTCCGGGCCGGGGTGCGTAAAAATAAAGATCGGCGCCCGGTGGAGAATATTTCATGGAATGACACGCAGGCATTTTTGGAGGCGCTGAACGCGCGGCGTCCGGGCATGAATTACCGGTTGCCTTCGGAAGCGGAATGGGAATATGCATGCCGCGCGGGTTCAACCACGCGGTTTTACTGGGGAGAGGACCCGGCGCGCAGTGATATGGGCCAGTATGCGTGGTATGAGGAAAACAGCGGGAATGAAACGCATGACGTGGGCGGAAGACTGCCCAACGCCTGGGGGATTTATGACATGTGCGGGAATGTATGGGAATGGGTGCAGGATTGTGGTAATAACAACTATGCAGGCGCGCCCGCGGAGGGGAGCGCGTGGGAAACGGGGAATTGTAATGACCATATGGTGCGGGGCGGCAGTTTTTACAACGGAGAAGGGTGCCGATCGGCCTTTCGGGGGGTAATGGCCGCTGGGAGCGTTTTTGGCGATTATGGATTCCGGATTGTGAAAGTCACGGACACGGAAGGCAGATAATCGGATAAAGAGAACTATCGAAAGGGAAATGGGCATGAACCTGGATCGGCGGGATTTTGTAAAAGCGATTGCGTATGGCGGCATGGGCGTTGCAACGAGTCAGATAACGGCCTGCGCGGCGGCAAGACACAACAACGCGCAGTCAACGGTTCCGCCGGCGAACGCGTACCGCTACCGGATCGGATTTGGGGCGTGGATCAATGACATGCGGAATACACCATTGCCGGTGCAGAACTGGCCCGCGCCGCAGTTTGATGACGCGACCCTGGAAGGGGCGGTGCGCGCCATGGAGGTGATGCGGGATGCGGGCTATGAATATCTGGACGCGTTTGGGCTATGGGCCACGAACAATTATCCGCCGGACATCGTAAGCGCGTTTCAGGATAAGGAACGGCACAACTATCTGACAAAGCTGTTCCGGGCAGCGGATAAACTCGGCATTAAAATGATCCTTCCGTTGGGCCTGCTTACATGGGGCTATGATCGCATTATCGAGGAAGATCCGTCAGTGCGGGGGAAGGATCAGGATGGAAAGCCGCATCCGCACGCCATGTGCGGAGCGCAGGAGAAAACCTGGACCTATATTTATAAGCTCATTGACGCCGCCATGAGCCAGTTCGATTTCAAGGGCGTCCACATGGAATCCGCGGACCTGGGCTGGTGCATGTGTCCGGAGTGCGGGGGAAAATACGGAACCGTGGGCTATAACTGCCGGCTGAACATCCGCGCCGCCGGCTACTTCCGAAGCAAGTGGCCGAACCTTCTGCTCTATACCATCCCCATCAACTGGGTCCCGTTGCGGCTGACCGAAGCGGGGGTGCAGCAGACATTCACGCGGGCGGAGTTTGATGAGGTCGTGGAATTGAGCAAGCACATCGACGTATTCATGGATCAGGGTCACCGGGGGAATTTTACGCCGGCGGAATGGATTCCGGAATTGAAATGCGCGTATGGGACATCCGGGGGGCTGTGGGTGTATCACTGTGTCCGGATGGATCGGCTGAGTTATTTCCTGCCCTATCCGATGCGCGCCGGGCAATACCTCAAACGGGATTACGACAAAGGCGCGCGCGGATGCCTGCATTACCAGGGGCCGATGATCAATCCGGCGGTGGAGATCAACACGGCGGTGGCGGGACGGATGATGTGCGATGTAAGCCGCAACCCGCGCGACGTACTGGAGGAAGTGATCGAACTCTACTACCGTCCGCGTACGCCCGAGGCGCGCAAGACACTGGCGGATGTTTTCTGCCGCGTGGAAGAAGGCTTTTTCGGACGATGGGACGTCAAGGGCATCAAAGAGCAGCACAAAGCCGATGTGCCCGGCGAATTTGCGGGCTGGGGCCTTTTCGGAGAAGAACCGGAGTTCCCGGCGCATTTGTTCGATCCGTTTTTAAACAAAGAAGGGCGGCTTGCATACAAAAACGAACTGATCGCCTGCCTCAAGGACATGGAGGCCATCCGCGGCCAGCTTGGCTGCCAGGACCGCACGGAACGCGTGATCGAAGCGCTCTTGCTAACCGTGCAGTTTCTTAAGGCCTATATCTGCCTGATGCAATAATGCGTTGAATCGTTGCTTCTTACTCAAGCCTCATGCATTATCCGCCCATCCCGTCATTCCCGCCCATCCCGTCATACCCGCGCCTTGTCCTCCGAAGTTTTAACGAAGGAGGAAGCCCCGCGCCGCGCGTGACGAAGGAGGAAAGCGGGAATCCAGGATCCACTGTATTTTTCCTCTGGATTCCCCATGCGGAGCCCTCCAAAAATACACTCGCAAATCCAAAACACAACCCATAGCGCCTTAAGCGCGCAAGAATGTGGCCCAGGGCAAGCGAAGCGATGCCCTGGGGATACGTATCCCCCGAATACTCAGTCCCGAAGGGCCAAAAGAAAAACATCGTTCCATTTTCGGATTCCCCCCTGCGCATGAATGTTGATCATGAAAGCTATTCCGAAGGAATTCAACACCCCAGCCCAGCGCAGCACAGCCGCAACCAAAGAATGGAACGCGGAACACCGGCCTTCGCCCAAAAGGGCTACGGCCCGACAGGCACGGATTACACGGATTTTTGCGGATAAATGATCCCCGAAGGGGAGCCATTTGAATAGCCGTGGGTGTAACCCACGGATCACGGTTTCCCATTATGATGACCCTTGAAGGGGTCAAATGTTGAAATGTTCGTTTGACCCCTTCAACGTTTAGGAGGACAACCAATGGAGGCAATATACCCACTAAACAAGGGGGATATTGGCACCCCTCAACTATCCGGCAGATATTAGGGAATGATCTGCACAAGGGATCCCAATAAGGGTTCCTGGTCTGGGTTTTACCTTTCCCCCCTGGAATACCCCACAACAATTACCCCAAAGAAGTACCCCAAACAATTACCCCAAAGAAAGGAGGGTGAACTTTGATTATTAGAACCCAATGCAAGAACTGCGGCCCCATCATAAAGCTGGACTTCGGCAATATGTCCAAGGAGGAGGCGCTTGCCGTGGCCGAGAAGATGGACAATACGCCACGCGAATGTCCTGGGATGCACGTGGAGTTGAGCGGTTTCCGGTCCATGTGGTCTCTGGACGATGCTATCCACTGGTTGTATGACCTGGGTGAAGGCGAAGAACCAACCCAGGTGCCCACGGACAAGGAATACGTGGAAGGGCTACTCGCCCAAGGCAAAGACATAATCGACGGCGGATGCAATACCGTGCCGGAATTGAATCTGCCCGATATCCATTCATTTTCAGACCTCGAACATCTGGGGTTTGGCAACTTCAAGAATGATACCCACCGGTTCCTACGTTGCGACAGTCCCCATGGGACCAGGTTTTATGAGCGTGTTCCCATCCAAGCGCCAGCCACATGCGCCGTGTAGGGGGGGGGGGGGACATGCTCTGGAAACCATTGTCCCGCGAGGAAGTAAAAGTCCTGGTCACTGCGGAACTGGACCCCATTCCCGTTGAAGGTAATGCGTCCGCGTCTGGCGACTACGCCTTTGACCAGGAGGTAGAACAAAACATCCTGGAGCGCCTCCAGCAAGGTGACGTATGGGCGTGGGGGGCGGTCACCGTGACTGTTTCCTGGGGTCCCTTCTCAGCTTCGGACCACCTCGGCTGTTGTTCATATGCGGACGAGGAGGATTTCAGGCAACCGTGTGGTTATTTCGATGACATGGTCGATGAAGCCTTGTCTGAATTGAACCAAACCGCCCTTGGTGCCTATCAGCAACTCAAAGAACGGGACCTGGTGGTGTAGCTTGGTCCCAGCAACCCAGGTAAACAATCCCTGGAAGAATCGTACCTATTATCTCAAAAAACAAACATTAACCATTAAGGAGAACATTTCTATGACCATTTTGACTCGTGCCAGTTACGCTGGCCGCGGCAGACGTTGACAAAGCACGCATCACAGCAAAGATGATCCGCTCTATCCGTGCCAAGTTGAATCTGTCCCAGGCAGAATTGGCCGCGCTGCTTGGAGTGAGTGGGCAGAGCGTCTACCAATGGGAACACAAGGAAGGGCGCCTGCGGTTTCATGGCAGTACCAGAGTGGCCATAGAAACACTCAGAAAAATGAACTGGAAAGAGGCACAGAAACAATTGGAGGAGGTTATCCCTCTTCGGTAATCGGGTCAATGAATGTGCCTTTATCCCTGAAAAAGTCGTTGATGACTTGATCAAATGAAATTTTATCGTCATCTTTCTTTTGAACGGTTATTTAGATTTTTTCCCATCAATCAATGTTTTCAGATATGGCGTTAACTTCCCTGTAGCTTTGTATTTCGAAATCTGGCTATCGACAAGTACTTGGTGGTCTTGTGCTTCTTTCTTAAGTCGAAACGCATGTTGAAAACGAAAACCAGCTACAATGAATTGCACGACAAACTGACCTTTGCTTGTAGTATTTATGCTTGACATTACGGTTATCATTTTAGCTTTTAAGAATTACTATACCACAGTATAATAACAAAATGAAACGAGTCTATATTCCCTAATACACATTACTTATAAATACTACAGGATGACTCATAATCACTTGGTCGCAGGTTCGAGTCCTGCAGGGCCCGCCATCTAACTTCTTTATTTGCAATAGGATACTGTGCAATTAGTAATGTCGTTCTGTCCGAAAATGCAAATTACTATACGTTACTATACTCGCCTCGCAATTCTTCCCATTTGATGCGCGTCTTGAAACTTACTCGCATGTGCGGAGTTCACAACACAATTTTCCAATTTTTCCCCCACTCTGGGCAAAAAAATCTTTCGTCTTCTGTTCTTACGGAGCGGTGTAAACCCACACATCCTGATCCCGAGGATTGAAATGCTGAAGAAGCAGGCTTGATCCGAGTCATTCGGGTGCGGTATTGGCACATAATGAAACGGAGAGCCCCCGGCGTGGCTGCTGTAGCCCGCCGGGGGCTCTTGTCTATGTACTTATTCCTTATGCTGCGTCTGTTTGCGATTCTCCCCTATTTAGTCTTATCAACTCATCGCAATACGCCTGACGCAGTACCTTTTGCTCATCTGTCAGGCTTTTTTCGAATTCTTCCACGTCGGAAAGATCGCGCTGTGATTCCTTATACAGCTCCTGCTTTTCGGGCGTCAGACTATTGAGAAATTCCGCTTGCGCTGTTATGA